>OOAN01000695.1_pt1 | contig 23146 bp, 20 predicted proteins | sample 1671301 | NCBI WGS metagenome assembly OOAN01 (sample SAMN06348142, study PRJEB24527) | human gut metagenome | biome: human gut; feature: ankylosing spondylitis patient; material: feces | host: Homo sapiens | place: China | collected 2015-10
GATCGTATTGGAGAGCGGCTTCTCTACATATACGTCTTTTCCCGCTTGGCAAGCCCAGACCGTCGGAAGGCAATGCCAATGGTCCGGCGTACCGATAATGACTACATCTACGTCTTTATTATCGATTACTCGTCGCCAGTCTTTATATAAGTGAGGTACTTTTTTCCCTGTTTTCTTCTCAACGTCGGCAGCCCGTTTGTTTAACCATTCGTCATCGACATCGCAAAGAGCCACGCATTCCGTCTCCGGATAATCAAGAAAAGTATTCAAATCCCCGTATCCCATGCTACGGCATCCGATGAGGGCTACTTTTACTTTGTTGCTAGGGGCGGTTTGTCCGTATATGGAGGAATACGATTTACCGATAAGCGGCGATAAAGTAAGTCCGGACATGATAAGTCCGGTTTTTTGCATAAAAGTACGTCTGTTCATGATATTAGTTTTTAATACTGTTATAAATATATTCCATATCCACGTGCTCCCTTACGAGGGCGGCGAGTTTGTCATACTGCTCTTCCTTAAAAGCGGCATAATCGAAAGGACCTGTAGTCGTTTCCGTGTCAAAGCCTTCAGCTAAGTTGTCCAATACGGCCGGATTATCAAGGATACCATGCATATAACTTCCCCAGCATCGGTTGTTGAGGTAATATCCGTCCGTTCGTCCGTCTTCCAGTCGGGCTACGGGCTGTTCGGGGGCGTCACCCAATAGGGTGGTTCGTCCCATATGTATTTCGTATCCTTTACAATCCTTATTCTCCGAGGAGGGGAGGAAAGCAAAGTCGCTTTGTCTCGTGATCTTCTCCTGCTCGATGACCGTGCATTGAGGCAGAAGACCTAGACCGGGAATCGCCGGGATATTTCCCTCGATACTTTCCGGATCTTCCAAGCGGACTCCCATCATTTGATAGCCACCGCAAATACCGATCACCTTTTTACCCGCTTTATGCGCCCGGATAATCGCCATCGCTATCCCATTGGCCCGCAGGCTTTGTAAGTCCGATAACGTATTCTTTGAGCCGGGGAGCAGGATGATGTCGGCTTTCTCTATCTCATCGATATTGTTGGTATAATAAGGATTGAAACGGGGGTCCATCTCCAATACATCAAAATCCGTGAAATTAGACATTCGTTTCAGCAGGATGATAGCTACATTGATTTTCCCGTCTTTATAAGTGTTATTTTTCATATCCAACGCTACGGAATCCTCTTCCTCTATCTTGATATCCCGAAACCATGGGATTACGCCGACCACGGGAATTCCAGTCAATTCCTTTAACAGGTTCCGCCCTTCCTCGAATAAAGAGGCGTCTCCACGGAATTTATTGATGACAAGTCCCTTGATGCGCCGGCGTTCTTTTTCTTCCAGCAGCTCCACCGTGCCGTATAGCTGGGCGAACACACCGCCCCGGTCGATGTCACCCACCAGAAGCACCGGCGCGTCCACCATCTCGGCGAGGCCCATGTTCACGATGTCCTCGCTCTTGAGGTTGATCTCTGCCGGGCTGCCCGCGCCCTCGATGACGATGACGTCAGCCTCCTCGGCGAGGCTGTCATACGCCTTCAGGATGTTCGGCACCAGCTGCCGTTTCGTGCGGAAATACTCCGACGCTTTCATCTGGCCCCGCACCTCGCCGTTGACGATGACCTGACTGCCCACGTCACTGCTGGGCTTCAGGAGGATGGGGTTCATCCGCACGTCCGGCTCGACACCGGCGGCCTGCGCCTGCACCACCTGCGCCCGGCCCATCTCGAGGCCGTCTTTGGTGACGAAGCTGTTCAGAGCCATGTTCTGGCTCTTGAACGGCACGGCGCGCAGGCCGTCCTGCGCAAAAATGCGGCAGAGCGCCGCGCAGAGCAGGCTTTTGCCTGCACCGCTCATCGTCCCCTGCACCATGATGCATTTTGCCCTGCTCATCCCAGCACCTCTTTCATAAGTTCCAGCAGCCGGGCGTTCTCGGGGGCCGTGCGCACCGCCGTGCGGTACCACTCCGGCCCGAGGCCCGGATAATTCGCGCAGCTGCGCACCTGTGTTCCCAGAGGGCGAAGCCTCTCGTTCAGGTCGGCGGGCGCGCGGAAGAGCAGATAGTTCGCCTTTCCATCGATGACCCGCAGACCCAGCGCCCGCAGGCCCGCCGTCAGAACGGGCCGCTGCCGGGCGATAAGGGCGCGCACCTCGTCCACATAAGCGGTTTCTTTCAGGGCCGCGACGCCTGCCGCCTGGGCCAGACTGGACACGGCCCACGGCTGGCCCGCTGTCTGCATTTTTTCCAGAAGCGCTTCGTCGCCGCAGAGGCAGTAACCCAGCCGGACGCCGGCCATGCCGTAGAGCTTGGTGAAAGCTTTCAGGATGACGAGGTTCCCACTTTCCAGCAGAGGCTTCGCGGTCCACCCGTCGGCGTCGGGCAGAAAGTCCAGAAAGCACTCATCTACGGCCAAAATCGTGTGGCACTCCTCGCACCGGCGCAGCAGCTTTTTCACCAGTTCGGGTGAGGCCAGCTGCCCTGTCGGGTTGTTCGGCTGGCAGAGGAACACCATGTCGATGCTCTCGTCCACGGCGTCCACGAGGGCGTCCGTCGGGGCGAAATCATTCGCTTCATCGAGGAAGAAGCGTTTCACTTCGCACCCCACCGTATCCAATGCAGAGGCGTACTCGGCAAAAGTCGGGGCAGTCACCAGCGCCTTATGGGGCTTTACGGCCCAGACCAGCCGGAAGATGAGGTCCGCCGCGCCGTTGCCGCAGAGGATACGCTCCTGCGGCACACCCTCGGCCCGGCTCAGCACCGCCCGCAGGGTGCGGCAGAGGGGGTCGGGGTAGCGGTCGGCCAGAGGCAGTGCATCCCGGATGGCCTGCGCCACCCCTTCGGGCAGACCGAGTGGGCTGACGTTCGCCGAAAAGTCCAGCGCGTCGCGGCCAAAGCGTTCGCGGTAGCCCATCCAGTCACCGCCGTGGACCAGTTGTTTCATCCCAAGAACCCCCGTATCGCACATCCAAACGCCAGCGCAAACCCGCTGGCTACATACATCATCCGATCTGCCCGTAGAATATCCTCCGGCTCGATAGGCCGCAGCGGGTCGCCGATGGTGGGCTTCGGATAATATTCCCCGAAATAATAGGCCGGCCCGGCCAGTTGGACGCCCAGCGCACCGGCGCAGGCGCTCTCGGTCTGGGCGCTGTTGGGGCTGGCGTGATTGCGGCGGTCCCGCCGCCAGATGCGCCACGCGCCCGAGGCGCTGTTCCCGGTCAGAGCCGCAGCCGCCACCCATAACAGCCCGGCCAGACGGCTCGGGATATAGTTCGCCACATCGTCCAGTTTTGCCGCCGCACGGCCAAAGTAGAGATATTTTTCGTTTTTGTAGCCCAGCATACTGTCCATGGTGTTGATGGCCTTGTAGGTCAGGGCCAGCGGCGCACCGCCCAGCAGCATATAGAGCAGCGGCGCAATGACGCCGTCGCTGGCGTTCTCGGCCACCGTCTCCACCGCCGCTTTGGTCACGCCCTCAGCAGTCAGCGCTTCCGTGTCACGGCCCACGATGCGGCTCACCGCCTTCCGGGCGGCGGGCAGGTCGTCTTTTACCAGTTCATAGTAGACGTTCGTGCTCTCCTGCATCAGCCCCTTCGCGGCCAGTGCCTGCCCGCACCAGAACATCTGGACGGCCAGCCCCAGCAGCGGGTGAAGCATCGCCGCGCCCCAGCAGACAAGGCCCGTGAACAGCAGCGTCCCCACCGGCAGGCAGAACGCCGTCACCGCACCGCCCAGCAGCTCGCCCTGAGGCGTTTTGGGCAGGCGGGCGCGGAGGAATTTTTCCAGCCGGGAGATGGCTTTGCCCATGTACACCACCGGGTGGGGCAGCCACGCCGGGTCGCCGAAAATGGCGTCCAGCACGAAGCCTCCCAGCACAGCCCAGGCGATCATCATACGCCGGCCTCCGCGTCTTTCGTGTACTGCACGGTCTTCACGAGGCGGAGCTGGCGCTTCTCGGCCCAGTCGGCGGCGTCCAGCACATAGCCGCCCGCGTTGGGGCCGCACCACGCATAATAATCGCGCCTGGGCAGGGCGTACCGCTCCATGGCCGCCATCTGGGTGCCGCCGTGGGCCAGGATGACCAGCAGCTCTTCGCCGTCGGCCAGCGCCTTGTCCACCAGCGCAGAGAAGGCGCTGCAGATACGGTTCGAGAAGTCGTCCTTCCGCTCACCGTCGGGACATTTGCTCTCGCAGTTGGCCTGCACCCACGCCTGATAATCGGCGTCGTGCTCCATTTCGACGTAGTTTTTGCCCTCGAAGCTGCCGAAGCACATCTCCTGCAGGTCCTTCACGACCACAAGCTCTGCCTCCGGGAAGAGCACCCGGGCCGTCTGGGCCGTCCGCTGCAGCGGGGTGATATAGACCACCTTCGGGTCGATGTCGGCCCGGCGCAGCTGGCTCAGGCCCTCCGCCGAGAGCGGGATGTCGCGCTGGCCCTGATAGCGCTTCTGGGCATTGTATTCGGTCAGGCCGTGACGCAGCAGATAGATCAACATTGGGGTAATTCTCCTTTCAATACCGTCGGGATGCCGCAGAACATCTGCACCACGCAGTCGGCGCGCTCTGCCAGCAGGCAGGCCAGCCGTCCGGCGGCCTCCCGCCCGGCGCGCTCCTCAGCATCCATCGGGACAACACCGCCGCCGACCTCGGTGGCGATGACAATATCATATTCCGCCAGCTCCCGGGCCAGCGTTTCGAGCTGCTCCGGGGTCTGAGTCTCGGCGGCGGCGTCCTGCACATCGGCGATGACGCTGCCCCGGAAGTTCCGCGCAAAGGTGCGCTTGCCGCTGTAGAGCGGCCCTGTGATGAACATCATTTACAGCACTCCTCCCCACTGGCTGACGGCCAGCGCCGCCAGCATCCACAGTTCGGCCCGCTGCAAAAACCACCCGGCCAGGTCGCCGGTGATGCCGCCAAACTGCTTTTTTGCCACGAAATCATAGCGCCACAGCGCCAGAAGCGCTGCTGCCGCCAGCCCGCCGCCGCCCAGCGCCGTCAGCGCCAGGATGAGCAAAGCCGACAGGCCGCAGAGGAAGCGGCAGACGGTCTGCTTGTCGGCCGCTGTGGCAAAAGTATGGGCGAGGCCGGTGTCTTTCGCCAGCGGGAACGCCGCCACGGCAAAGCCCGACAGCGCCCGCTCCAGCACCAGCGCCAGCGTCCAGCACAGGCCCGCCCGGGGTGTGAACTGCACACTGCCGCAGAGACCGAAGTAAGCCACAAAGTAGCAGCACAGCCGGATGACAGCGAAGGCCCCACAGTGGGAGTCTTTCAGAATTTCAAGCTTTTTTTCGCGGTCGCCGTAGCTCGAGAGGGCGTCCGAAGTGTCGGCGTAGCCGTCGAGATGGATGCCGCCGGTGACAGCCACCGGCACGAGGCAGAACGCCGCCGCCCGGGCCAGCCCCGGCAGGGGCAGGACGCCGCAGAGGCACCACAGCCCGCCGCACACCAGCCCGATGAGGGGGAAGGCGCACATGGCGTACCGCATATTTTTTTCGTTCCACTCGAACTGCGGCACCGGCAGGGCCGAAAACATCGCAAAGGCCACCGCGATGGTCTGCAAAACAGTCACAGCTTTTCTCCCCCTTTGTAGTACACCGGCAGGCCGCAGACCACCCGGCAGACGTTGTCCGCCCGGGCGGCGAAAGCGTTGTTCACCTGCGCCAGCGCCAGCAAATACTGGTCGGTGTCGCCCGCGTAGTCGGCACCGCCGCTGAACACCTCGTTCGATACGACGATAAGGTTATCACACCCGGCGGCGAGGCGTTCCAGCCCGACCAAAACGGCCTCGGCGGTGTGCTTTCCTGCCCCGCCGGGGCTGTAAAGCTCGTTGGCGACGAGGTTGCCGAGGTCTTCCAGCAGGACGGTCCCCCGGCCGGGCAGAGCCAGACGGTCGAGGTGGAGCGGGCATTCCAGCGTTTCGAACTGCTTTTGCGCCCGCATTTTCCGGTGCTTTTCCACCCGGGCGGCGCACTCGGCATCCCAGACCTGCATGGTGGCGAGGTAATAGCGGGGCAGGCCGGTCTTGAGCACAAGGCTCTCGGCGCAGGCGCTCTTGCCGCTGGCCGCGCCACCGAGCACCAGCGTCAGCATCCCGCACCCCCCTGCGGCGTGTAGGCTTCGATGCCGCCCTCTTCAAAGGAATAACAGCCATCGTAGACGGCCAGCGCCATATCCCACAGCGGGATGGCGGCCACCGCGCCGGTGCCTTCGCCCAGATGCAGGCCCGCCGTGATGAGGGCTTTTTTGTTCAGCGCGTCCAGCACCAGCTTTGCGGCCGGCTCGGTGGAGCAGTGGCTTGCAAAAACAGCCTTGGCCGCCGCCGGGCAGAGCCGGACAGCGCAGAGCGCCGCCACACAGCTGATGAAACCGTCGGCCAGCACCGGCACACCTTCCAGCGCACCGCCGAGGAAGACGCCGCAGAGCCCGGCGATGTCGAAGCCGCCCAGCTTTGCCAGCACGTCCAGTGCGTCGGCAGAGTCGGGCTGATTTTTTGCGATGCCGCGATGGATGGCGTCGATCTTCCGGGCAAGTCCCTCGTCCGAAAGGCCCGCGCCCCGGCCCGTCATCCCTTCGACGGGCTGGCCCAGCAGTACAGCGGCCACGGCGCTGGACGTCGTGGTGTTGCCGATGCCCATCTCACCGGTAGCCAGCAGGCCGACGCCCGCTTTCTTCTGCTCCTGCACCAGCTGGATGCCCCTGCCGATGGCCTCCACAGCCTCAGCCCTGCTCATAGCCGGGCCGAGGGTGAAGTCTGCTGTGCCGGGGGCGATGCGGCAGTCGAGGACGCCCGGGACCGGGTCGCCCGCGATGCCCATATCCACCGGCACCACCTCGCACCGGGCGGTCTGTGCCATCCGGCAGACGCTGGTGCGGCGGGCGGCGAGGTTCTCAGCCACGACGCGGGTCACGCTGCTGTCGGTCTGGCTGACGCCCTGGGCCACCACACCGTTATCGGCGCAGAGCACCAGCACCGCCCGGCGGGAAATATCCAGCTTTGCGCTCCCGGTGAGGGCGGCGGCGTCCTCGATGGTCGTTTCCAATCCGCCCAGCCCGCCCAGCGGCTTTGCAAGGCTGGCCCAGTGGGCGTGCGCCGCCGCCCGGGCGGCTTCGTCCGGCGGCGTGATGGCCGCACAGAGGGCGGCGAGTTCTGTCTCAGTCATGGTCTCTCCTGTAATTTTCAGCCGCGGCGGCAAAGCGCTGCGGCAGGGGCGTACCCGCCCAGTACAAATGCGGGAAGCCCGCATAGAAATGCTCGTTTACAAATCCGCACCGCCACGCTGCGCCGCCCACCGGCTTTTTTGCCGCGAGGGCCGTGCCGTTGGCGGTGGAATCCCAGTGGTGGAATTCGTGGATGGGAAAGCTCTCCCCGGCCCGGAAGAGCATACTGTTCGAGTCTGCGCTCAGCGCGGCGTAGCCGAAGCGGACGAGACGTCCGGCATCTTTTGCTTCGCCCGGCAGGACGCCCGCCATCGGCCAGCTCTGCCCCTCGGCGTCCGTGAGGCTCTGCCCCAGATAGAGGAAGCCCCCGCACTCGGCCGCCGTGGGCAGGCCGAACTCGATCTTTTGCTTTATCTCGCGCAGAAGCGAGGTATTTTCACTCAATTCTCTTGCGTGAAGTTCCGGGTAGCCGCCGGGCAGATACAGCCCGCCGATGTTTTCCGGCAGAGCCGTGTCGCGGAGGGGGCTGAAAAAGACCACCTCTGCCCCAGCGTCCCGGAAGGCCTCCAGCGTCTCGGCGTAGGTAAAGCAGAACGCCTCGTCCTGCGCCACGGCGATACGGACGCGGGCCGGAGGCGTCTCCGGCTGCACCGGCAGGGCGGGCGGCTCCTTTTCGCAGAGGGCCAGCAGACGGGGCCAGTCGATGTGCTCCTCCGCTGCGTCGGCCAGAAGGGCCAGCTTCTGCTGTAAATTTTCCACTTCCGCCGCCGTGTAGAGGCCCAGATGGCGGGAACCGATGACGGCCTCCGGGAGTTTCGGCAGAAAGCCCAGCACCGGCAGACCCGTCTCTTTTTCCAGCATCGGGGCCAGCAGAGCGTGCATCCGGGCCGTGCAGTTGTTCAGCAGGATGCCTGCGATATGGCTGGGGGTGCGGAAGTTTACGAGCCCGTTCAGCTCTGCGGCCAGCGTCAGGCTCTGACCTTTCGGCTCCACCACCAGCAGCACCGGCAGGCCCAGCGTGTCGGCCAGATGCCACGCACTGGCTCTGTCGCTCACGCCGCCGAGGCCGTCGTAAAAGCCCATGGCCCCCTCGCACACCGCCGCACCGTGTCCGGCGGCACCCTTCGCGTAGAGGGTGCGCACCGTTTCGGGCGCAGAGAAAAAGAGGTCGAGGCTGCGGCTCTCCACCCCCAGCACGGCCCGGTGGAACATGGGGTCGATATAGTCCGGCCCGCTCTTGAAGGCGCAGGGCGCACAGCCCCGCCGCTTCAGCGCCATGAGCAGGGCGCAGGTCATGGTGGTCTTGCCGCTGCCCGAGCGGGGCGCCGCCAGCAGAAACTGTATCATGTCATTCTCCTGTGATGAGGTAGATGGGGTTCTGGGCCATCATGAGGTGCAGCCCGCCCACGGCTTTTGCCCGGCTGACGGCGATCTGGCTCACCTGCACGGTCCGGCCTTGGGCCGTCAGCGCGGCCACCGCCGCCGAAAGGGTCTCGAGGGCGATGGCCGACACGCAGATGCGGGCGGCGGGGTTCTTATCCAGCGCTGCGTCCACGATGGCGGCAAGGCTGCCCTTGCTGCCGCCGATGAAGACAGCGTCCGGCGCGGGCAGGTCCGAAAGGGCATCGGGGGCAAGCCCCTCCACGAGGACGAGGTTCCGGGTCCTGAATTTTTCGCGGTTGGCTTTGATGAGCGCACAGCCCTCCGGCCTGCACTCCACTGCGTAGACCCGGCCCCGGGGCGCGGCCAATGCCAGCTCCACGCTGACGCTGCCCGTCCCGGCCCCCACGTCCCACAGGATGTCTTCCGGGCGGACGGCCAGCTTCGCCAGCACAGCGGCCCGGACTTCCTGCTTGGTCATGGGAACGTCGCCCCGCTCGAAGGCTTCGTCCGGCAGGCCCGGAGCGCGGCGGAGCAGCACCTCCGCCGCCTCCACGAGAAGGACGCTCAGGCTGTTGAAGCGGCCTGCGGCCAGCTCTTTGACGCTGCCGCGGAAGAGCTTTTCTTCCGGCGTGCCGAGGCACTGGCCCACAACAGCCTGCACGTCCCCGAAGCCCTCTGCCTCCAGCTGGGCGCAGAGGGTGGAGGGGTCTTCGCTGCCGCCGGTGAGGAAGAAGGTGGGTCTGCCCTGCATACACTCGGCCACCGGGTCACAGGTGCGGCCATGGGCCGAAACAAGGTTCCACCCCTGCCACGGACGGCCCAGCGCCGCCGCCAGCAGCTGGATGCTGGAAAGGCCGGGCAGCACCCGGGCGCGGACGCCGAGGGCCTCCAGCTTTTCCATCATGGAGGACGCGCCGGAGTAAAAGCCGGTGTCGCCGCTGTAGACCAGCACGGCGTTCTCTGCGCCGGAGGTCTGCAGCAGCTCTGCCACCTCGTCGGGGCGGTAGGCGGCGGCGCGGTTCTCGGTGCAGCCGGCAGGCAGAACTGCCAGCAGACGCCGTGCGCCCAGGATGAGGTCGGCCTGCCGCAGTGCGGCCAGACCCTGAAGGGTCAGATTCTCCGGCTGGCCGGAGCCCATGCCGATGAGTGTCACGTTCATCTTATCATCTCCTTGCAGCGTTTCAGCACCTCGGAAGCCGTCTCGCCCTGCTCGGGCGGGCGGCGGATGACCACCAGCTGCGCCCCGGCAGCAGAGGCGGCGGCGGCTTTTTCGTCGAAGCCTCCGGCTGCGCCGCCGTCCTTTGTGACGAGCCAGCGGATATGGAACTGCTCCATCATGGCCTGATTGAGGGCAAAGCTGAAGGGACCCTGCATGGCGATGATGTTGCGGTGGGGGATGTTCGCCGCCTCGCAGGCCGCGATGCTTTCCAGCGTGGGCAGGACGCGGGGGTAGAGCCGTTCGGGCGGGATGGCCGCAAACTGCGCCAGCTCTTTGGCCCCGGTGGCCAGCAGAAGATTCCCCTCTTCTGCAGCCAGCACTTCTGCCGCCTGCTTTGCGCTCTCAAAGACGAGACAGTTTTCCGGCAGCGGACTGGCCGGGCGCAGCAGGCGGAGGTATCCCACCCCGGCCTTCTCTGCCGCTGCTTTGATGTTTTTGGTCGCCTCCACCGCGTAGGGGTGGGTGGCGTCGATGCAGAGGGCGGCATCCCCTAAGAGCGCGGCCATCTCATCGGGCAGGAGCCGCCCGCACCGGACGGTGACGCCGGGGGTGCTCCCCTGCTCTTCCTGCCCCAGCGGGGTGGCCACGCTGACGGTGACTTCGATGCCCAGCGCCGCCAGCCGACGGGAAAGCTCCCGCCCTTCGGTGGTGCCGCTGAAAACGACGACGTTCATCGGCGGTACCCCCTCGGCGTGACCATCCGCCCGCTCAGCGCGCGGGTGGCGGCGTTGCCCACAAAGACGGTGGTGAACATATCCACCTCGGTGTCCCGGAGCTGGCTGAGAGGCAGGATGTGCTTTTCCTGCCCTTCCCGGCCAATGTTCCGCACAGAACCGCAGAGGGTGTCCGGGGCTTTGCCGTTCGCCAGCAGGATGTCCACGGCCCGGCGCAGATAGTCCGGGCGGCCCTTGGAGGAGGGATTGTACAGCGCCAGCGCGAAATCGCCCTGAGCGGCGCAGGCCAGACGCTTTTCGATGACCTCCCACGGCGTGAGACGGTCCGACAGCGAGATGACGCAGAAATCGTGGGCCAGCGGCGCACCCAGCACCGCCCCGCCGCTGAGGGCGGCGGTCAGGCCGGGGACGACCTCCACGTTGACGTCCGGGTACTCTTCGGCCAGCTCCAGCAGCGGGCTGGCCATGCCGTAGACCCCGGCATCACCGGAGCAGACCAGCGCCACGTCCCGACCCGCCCGGGCGGTATCCAGCGCCCAGCGGCAGCGGTCGATCTCCCGGGTCATGCCGGTGGTATAGCACTCTTTTTCCGGGTAGAGGGGGCGCACAAGGTCGATGTAGACCGTATAGCCGCACAACACCTCGGCCTGTTGCAAGGCGCTCTGCGCCTGCACGGTCAGAAACTGTCCGCCGCCGGGGCCAAGCCCCACGACGAACACGGTCTTTTTACTCTCACTCATTGCTCTGTCCTCCAATCGGGTGCAAAGGGGCGGACGGCCAGCGCCAGCGTCACGCCGCCGCCTGCCGTTTTGGGCAGAAGGAGCGTCCCGCCCGAGGCTTTTACCGCCGAGCGCTCACAGACGTTGTCCACGCCGGTGACACTTGCCACAAAGGCCGACGGGGTGAACTGTCCCGGCACGGCCCGCAGTTCGTCGGCCGGATAGAACGTGATGGGCCAGCCGTGGGCTTTGCAGAACGCTGCAAGCCCCGGCTCATCTTTTTTCAGGTCGATGCTGGCAGCCGCGCAGACCGCCGCCGGGCTGAGGCCGGACGCGGCACAGAACGCTGCAAAGGCTTCTTCCAGCTGCTGGGCCGTCGTGCCGCGGCGGCATCCCACCCCCAGCACCCCGATGCGGGGGACGAGGTGGAGCGCCCCGCCCTGCGGCGTGAGGGTCAGGGCGAAGTCGGCGGCTTCGGGTGCGTCAGCCTTTTCCACGCCGGCGGGGGGTTCCCCCGCCACCGGCCACGGCGACCAGTACCGGACCGTCTGCCCGGCCAGCAGGGCGCCGCTGACGTGCTTGATGCGCTCCGGCTCAAGGACAGCGCAGTTCTGGGCCTTGGCCCAGAGGTCCACGGCGAAGAGGCCGTTGACGTCGGTGGCCGTCGTGATGACCGGCACCGCGCCGCACGCTTTTGCCAGCGCCCGGGCCAGCGCGTTGGCACCGCCCAGATGGCCCGACAGGAGCGGCACAGCGAAGTTCCCGCCCTCGTCCACGACCACCACCGCCGGGTCGGCGGCCTTGCTCCTGCAGTGGGGCGCGATGGCCCGCACCGCGATGCCCACAGCTCCCACAAAAATCAGGGCCTCATCCTGTGCAAAATGCTCCGCCGTCCAGCCTTTCAGGGTCACGTCTCCGCCGCAGCGGCTCACGCTGCCGGGCAGAGCTTCTGCCAGCCGATGGGCCAGCGCCTCGCCCTTTGCGGTGAAGGCCAGATATGCCCGGCTCACTGCCCGGCCTCCGTCCCCTGCCGGAACTCAGTGGTAAAGGCGGGGTCATAGAGCTTGCTGCGCTCGTAGTTTTCGCCCAGAAAGTCGCCTACGACGATGAGGGCGGTCTTGGTGATGCCGTTTTTGCGGGTCTCCTCGGCCAGCGTGGAGACGGTGCAGCGCACCACCTTCTGCTCAGGCCAGGTGGCCTTATAGACCACAGCGGCAGGGGTATCGGGGCGGTAGCCGCCGCTCTCGAGAAGGGCCTGCTGGACTTTGTCCACCAGCCCGATGGAGAGGAAGATGACCATGGTAGCCCCGTGAGCGGCCAGCTTTTCCAGCTGTTCGGCCTCAGGGACAGGAGTGCGGCCCTCCATCCGGGTGATGATGACGGTCTGACTGACGTTGGGCAGAGTGTACTCGGCACAGAGCGCCGCCGCCGCGCCGCAGAAGCTGGACACGCCCGGGGTGTCGTCATAAGGAATGCCGTCAGCATCCAGCGCGTCCATCTGCTCCCGGATGGCCCCGTAGAGGCAGGGGTCGCCGGTGTGGAGGCGGACCGTGGTTCCGCCGGCCTTTTCGGCGGCACGGATGGTGTCCAGCACCTGTTCCAGCGTCATCTCGGCGCTGTTATAGATGGTACAGCCGGGCTTCGCCAGCCCCAGCAGGGCCGGGTTGACGAGACTGCCCGCGTAGATGATGCAGTCGGCATCGGCCAGCAGGGCCGCGCCCCGCCGGGTGATGAGGTCGGGCGCACCCGGCCCGGCTCCTACAAAATGGACCATATCTTACCCCTCCTTCACCAAAATCGTTGCGAAATAGCCCGCCGACCGGGCCGGGTCGTAACCGGCCAGGCCGGGCCAGACCTCCTCGTTCGGCAGGCCGCAGTTACAGACCATCGCGCTCCGGCTCAGAAGCCCGGCGTCGGCCAGCGCGACCAGCGTCTCGGGCAGTTGACGGCCCGATTTCATCAGCACTTTTGCGCCCGGTGCGGCCAGCACCTCAGCGGCGCAGCGCCCCGGGGCGATGGTCAGCGGCTGCTCCATGCCGCCTGTCAGGGACTGGCCCAGCCGGGCCGCAGCGGCACAGAAGCTCGTCACGCCGGGGAGCATCACGGTCTTGCAGCCCTCGGCCTCCAGGATCTCCTGTAAATAACCGAACGTGGCGTAGACGGACACGTCGCCGAGGTTGAGCATGGCGACATCCTGCCCGGCGTCGAGATATTCTTTCACGGCCCGGGCCGCCTCGATGTGGGCGGCTTTCTGCACCGCCGGGTCAAGGCTCATGGCGAAGCGCAGCGGCAGGATGGTCTTGCCGCTCAGATCCACCGCACCTTTTGCGATGTCCAGCGCCAGCATCCCACCCTTCGGGGTCTGGGGCGCGGCGATGACCGGGCAGTTTTCGAGGCGGCGGACAGCCTGCAGGGTCATGAGCTCCGGGTCGCCCGGGCCGACGCTGACGCCGTAAAAAGTGCCTATCCGTTTTTCCATTCGTCCAGCAGCTCCTTTGCAGTCCTGGTCTGGCCCAGCGGGCCGTATTGGTTCGAGAAGAGCACCGCGCCCACCCGGAACGCCCCGGCGGCGCGGCGGTCGAGGTGGAGCTGGATGGCGTCCAGCAGGCTGGACAGCACCGGCTCTCTCATCTCTGCTTCGTCTAAGATCTCCATACAGGCGTCGGTGGTGGCCGCGTTCATCAGGGCCGCGCAGACGTCCCGGGATGCACCGCAGAGGGCGGCGTGGGCGCAGAGCAGCTCGGTGCGGCAGTCGGCTGTGCGGGAGTGGGTGTTCATGACGCCGCCCGCCAGTTTGACCAGCTTGCCGATGTGGCCCACCAGCACCACCTCTTCGAAGTGGGATGCCGCCGCCATATCCATCGTATCCCCGATGAAGTTCGAGGTCTTGACCACGGGGATATTCTTTAGGGCAGGCATCTTCTCGTGGAGATAGTCGAGGCCGTAGTTGCCCGGGGCAAGGATGAGCCGCCGGGGGCTGACCGCCCGAAGCGCCGCCTGCCCCATTTCCAGCTGGATGGTGTCGAGGATGGCCTGCTGGCTCATGGGCTCGACGATGCCGCTGGTGCCGAGGACGCTGAGGCCCCCTTCCACACCCATATGGGGGTTGAAGGTGCGCTTCGCCGTCTCAGCCCCGCCCTCGATGGAGATGGTGACATCGAAGCCGCCCGCGTACCCGGCAGATTCGGCCTCTTTTTCCAGCGCTTCCTTTATCATGGCCCGGGGGACGTGGTTGATGGCAGCTTCGCCCACGGGCTGGTCGAGACCGGGCTTTGTTACCCGGCCCACGCCCTCACCGCCGTGGATGCGCACCTCGCCGGCCAGCTCGGGCCGGAGGGCGACACTGGCGATGACCGGCAGACCGGTGGTCACGTCCACATCGTCGCCGCCGTCCTTTTCAATGGCGCATTCCGCGCCCTCGGCAACGGTGCGGCAGAACAGGGGGGCAACCTCCACCACAATGCCCTTCGGCGTGCGCAGGGCGACGGTTTCCGGTGCTGTGCCGGTCAGCAGCAGCCGGGCGGCCCCGGCAGCGGCCAGCGCCGCACAGGTGCCGGTGGTGTACCCGCAACGCAGCAGCTTCTGCCCGCTGCGCACATAGTGCTCAAATTGGGGCTTTTCCGGCTTTGGTGGACCAAAAACAGCGCTGTACTGTACTTCCGTCAGGCCGTAGAGCGCTTTGATATTTTCCCGGGCAAAGGCCTGTGCCGGGGACATGGGCGCAGAAACGCCGTGCGGCGAAACGCAGACCACCGCGTCCGCGATCTTCTGCGCCATGTCCAGCTCGTGCAGGGTCACGATGACCGCAAGCTGCTGCTCATGCGCCAGCTTTTGCAAAATGGTCAGTAGTTCGATCTTGCCCTTGATATCCAGAAAAGAGGTGGGCTCGTCCAGCAGAAGCACCTGCGGCTGCTGACAGACTGCCCGCGCCAGCAAAATGCGCTGCCGCTGCCCATCGCTGACGCAGTTAAAGTCCCGGTTGGCCAGATGCGCCGCGCCCACCAGCTCCAGCGCGTTTTGTACCTGCTTTTTGTCCTCGGCGGAAAGGATGCCCAGCCGCCCGGTGTAGGGGATGCGTCCTGCCGCCGCAAACTCAAAGCAGGTGGTCAGCTCGGTGCGGCGGGTGTGGGGCAACATCAGCGCCAGCTTTTGCGCCCGGGCGTTGCCGGGGATGCGGGCAAGCTCCTGCCCGTCCAGCAGCACCGCGCCGCCCAAAGGGGCAAGCTGCCCCGCCAATGTTTTGAGCAGGGTGGATTTGCCCGCGCCGTTCGGGCCGATGAGTGCCAGCACCTGCCCCTTGGCAGCGCCCAGCGCGATATCCCGGGCAAGGGCAGCTTTGCCGTAGCCGATGGCAAGGGCGTTGGTTTCAACAGAGTACTTCATCGCACATCCTCCCGGTTGCGGCGCAGCAGCAGCCCAATGACCACCGGCGCGCCGAATACAGCGGTGACCGCGCTGATGGAAAGTTCCATGGGCGCAAACAAGCTGCGGGCGATCAGATCACACAGCAGGCAGAACGCCGCCCCGCCCAAGCAGCACCCGGGCAGCACATACAGCGGGCGGGCACTGCCCAGCAGCTGCTTGACAAGGTGCGGCACCGCGATGCCCACAAAGGAGATGGGCCCGGCAAAGGCGGTAACGCAGGCGGCCAGCAGGCTGGAAAGCAGCACCAGCAGCCGGGAAAACCGCCGCACATCCACACCCACACTGCGGGCGTAGGCTTCGCCCATCTGGTAAGCGGCCATGGGCTTTGCAAGACAGAAGGCCGCCGCCAGCGCGGGCAGCACCACCAGCGCTGCCGTGCGCACGTTGCCCCACGTCATGCCGGAAAAGCTGCCCTGAGACCAGTTGTGCAGGTTGACAATGCTGCTGTCCTGTGCAAAGGCCACCACAAACTCGGTGATGGCAGAGCAGATGTAACCGATCATCACACCGCAGATTACAAGGATGCTCATGCGCTGCACCCGGCGGGCAGCGGCCAGCACAAAGGCCATGGCCGCCATAGCGCCCGCAAAGGCTGCCAGAATGAGCACAGCAGAGCTTGTCAGCAGGCCGTAGTTCAAAAACAGCACCATCACCAGCGCCACCGCCAGCTTAGCCCCGCTGGAAATGCCCATCACAAAGGGGCCGGCAATGGGGTTTGCAAAAAAGGTCTGCAACAGATAGCCCGCTGCCGAGAGCGCAGCGCCCAGTAACGCGGCCATCACCGCGCGGGGCAGGCGCAGCTGTGTGATAATGCCTACGCTCAGCGCGTCCTGTCCGCGTCCGGTCAGGGCTGCAAGCACGGCCTGCGGGGTAAGCGCAACGCTGCCCCAGAACAGGCTCACGGCAAACAGCATCGCCAGCAGCAGAGAAAGGCAGCAATAGGAAAAAATAAGGCGTTTGCGGCTGGTCATAAGCGGCTCCTCAGGTAATTTTGGTCAAAAAATGCAGGGTGTCGGGGTCGGCAGTCTCCCCGGTAAAAACAGCGTGGAGGTCCAGCATAAAATCTGCCAGTGCCATGCTCTGCTGGAAAAAGCTGGGCGTTGTGCACCAGATGTTCCCGCTTTGCACCGCCTTGCATTCTGCCAGCAACGCGCAGCGGGCAAGCAGTTCTTCTTTTGTGGAGATGCTGCCCTCGATGGTGCCGTTATAAATAAGCACATCGGCATCCTTGACCCCAGCGTAAAGATCCTCCAGTGGGATATTCATGGTGGAAAGACTGTTGCCGCTGTCGGCAAGGTCTGCAAAAACATATTCGCCCCCGGCCATGCCGATCATCTGCGCCACATAGTCTCCGCTTTTGCGCACAGTGGCAAGGCCGCTGGAAGTAATGGAGAAAAACGCGCAGCGTTTGCCGGTGGAGGGCTGCTCCAGCAGCGGTGCAATGCGCTGCGCCTGCTGCGCAAAAACCTCCTCGGCAAGGGCTTCTTTGCCCAGCAAGATACCGTACAGTTTGATCCATTCCATCCGTGCCAGCGGGCTGCTCTCGTAGCTGGAGCGCTCCACCAGCACCGGAATGCCGAACCGTTCCAGCTGCTCCTTTACCTCCGGGGTGTGGTAGATCATGGTGTTTTCCACCGCAAGGCCGCATTCTGCGGTCAGGATGCGTTCGTAGTCCGGGGCGCTGTACTTGCCCGCGTAGGCGATGCGCCCGGCCTGCATGGCCTGCTTTGCCTCGTCCAGATACCAGCCCTCGGCGCGGGTGCCGGAAAGGGCAATGCTGTCCAGCGCGTCCAGATGGAGGAACAAGTCCATGGCAGAGGTGGACACCAGATAGATGTTCTGCACCGGCTGCTGCAGCACGGTCACCCCGGCAGGCACGGTGCGCAGGGTGGCAGCGCCCTCCGGCCGGACAAGAAACTTTGCCTGTGCGTCCGGGATGGTCAGCAGGGTAGAGCCGTCTGCATAGCAGTCGGCGGTAAACTGGGTGGCGTAGTCCAGCGGGTAGGTGTGGTCAAAAACCAGCTCGTCCGTATCGGCGGGTGCGGTGGGCGCGGCCGTGCAGCCTGCAAGCACCAGCGCGGCGGCGGGCAGAGCCTTTAAAAATTGTGCGCGGGTCAGCTTCATGGAAGATTACTCCAAGGTAAAGGTCAGGGTGTATTCGATCTCGTGGGGCTTGCTCATGGCAACAGTGTCGGCGGTAACAGTCAGCGGGGTGCCCAGAGCAGCTACCGGGATCTCAAAGGTGGAGTTGCCCTCGGTGTTGGTGGGCAGATACTTCTCGCCATCCACGATCATGTAGTCGTAGTTGGGGCTGCTCCACACGATGGTAGCAGTCATCTTGCCCTCAGCCACGGTCAGGGCAGCGGGGCTTTCCACGGTGGCGCGGCCGGAGCCGCCCTCCAGCACTACGGCAGCAGTATAAGTGCCGTCTGCGGGGATCTCGGCGGCCTGCTCGGTCTTGGGTTCAGCGTTGCGCACGCTGACGATGTGGTCGTACCACTTGCCCTTAGTGCCAAGCAACGCCAGCTGGAAGTCGGTGTCCAGTGCTTCCACCGGGATATCGTAACCATACACTTCCTCGGTGGTGCCGTCTGCGTAGGTAACCGTGTCCACGGTGGGGATGAGCCATGCGGTCTTGTTGGCCTCGGCATCGGCGGCAAGGCCGGGGTAGAGGTTCACGATCTTTTTGGAAGCCAGACTGACGTGGAAGGTCATCACGCCGTTTTCCACGGTCAGGGTGCCTTTGCCGTTGCAGGCTTCATTGGGGTGGAACATACTGCTGTCGGTCTCGAAATCAGCGGTATATACGCCGTCCGGCAGGGCAGTCTCAGCAGCGGCAGAGGAAACCACCACGGAAGAAGCAGCTTCAGAGCTTGCGGCAGCGGAAGAAGCGGGGGCAGCCCCGCCGCAGCCTGCCAGAGAAGCAGCCAGCACCACACCGGCCAGAGAAACGATGATAAACTGTTTGCAGCGCATAAATAAATACCTCAGTATCCTAAATTTTTGCCCGGCGTCTAAGCTGCCGGGGTAGGGGGGCACGTTCTCCTCGTGCGGGGAATACGCCCATAAAAGAAGCCCTCTCGGTATGCTTGGCAGCGCCGGAGAGGGCTTCTGAATCCATTAGCCGTTCAGAAGATCCATAGCGGCCTTGGTATGTGCAATGTACAGCTGCTGAACATCCGCAATGCGGCCCAGACCGGAGATCTGGCACTCCACATTTTCAAAGCAGCCTGCGGCGGTAAACTGGCTCAGCCAGCTGTCGGCATCCTCACCGGCCATATCGTTGTTGGCGTGGTCGCCTGCCACCACCATCAGCGGGCGCAGGATGACCTTGGTGTAACCGGCAGCCTTTACAGCCTCGATGACGGCCTCGCAGGAGGTGTCCTCAGGCTCGCCCTCCACCGTGCCGATGAACACGTTGTCGTAGCCCAGCGTCTGCATGGTGGTCTGCATCTGGCTGTAACTCACCTTGGCGGTGTGAGAGGTGCCGTGACCCATAAAGACGAAAGCGGTCTTATCGGCGGCGGCAGCAGCGGTGCTGTCGTAACCGGCTTCCTTCACAGCGGCAGCGGTAACAGCCTTGGCAACAGCTTCCTTATCTGCATTGATGACGGAAGCATCTGCGCCCACCTCGCCCAGCAGGGGCTCGGCCACAGCAACGCTCTCAAACTTGTCGCGGTACTGGTCCAGCATCTCGTTCATCTCGTCGTACTCTGCACCGTGCATCAGATGGGTGGGCTGCACGATCAGGTTCTTCACGCCGTTGGCCACAGCACGGTCCATGGCCTGCTGCATGTTGTCGATCTTCTCGCCGTCACGGGCCTGCACATGGTTGATGATGATCTGTGCGGTAAAGGCGCGGCGCACGCTCCAGTCGGGGTAAGCGGCCTGCAAGGCGTCCTCAATGCCCTTGATATCGGCAGCGCGGCTGTCGTTGAAGGAGGTGCCGAAGGACACCACCAGCAGCTCGTTCTCACCGATCTCATCGGCGTTGCGGGCATCGTCCTTGGAGGCATCGCCGGTGTCGCGGCCAAAATAGTCGGGGTCGGCGTTCTCGCCCTCCACCAGCTCCTTCTGGGCATCGGTCAAAGCGTCCCATGCAGCCTTTGCGGCTTCGCACTGGGCATCGGTGTCATCGGTGCGCTGCTGCACATAGATGGCGTCAATCAGGTCTGCCACGTTCTGTGCGGCCAGTGCGTCAGCGTCAGCGCCGGAAGCCTCGCTGCTGGCGGCAGAACTGGCAGCAACAGAGCTGGCCGTGCTGGAGGCAGCCCCACCGCAGCCGGTCAGTACACCGGCGCACAGAGCCAGAGCGGTCAGAGCGGCCGCCGTTTTGCGGATGTTGCGTTTTTTCATCTTGTTTTCCTTTCCTGATGTGGGTAAAATACGGCACCGAACAGAAGGGTACAGGAAAGAGAATCGGCAAAAAACGGGGTCTTCTGCTTGCGAAATGGCAAAGCAAAAAGACCCCGTTTCCTACAGGCTTTTTGGTACAACCAATTCCTCGTGATCTGGGGCGGCAAAGCCCCGGTACCAACAGCGGGCAGGTTTCCTGACTGAAAGCTCAACGCCCGCTGCCGCCTTCCCAAGCCGGATGGCTCAGTGACTGGTGCAAAAGCACCCTGACAGTGGACTCCCTTATCACAGTGACGAGATCGTGCGGGATTGACACCCGCTTCCCTTTTAACGTTCCTGCCGCTGCTCGGTGGGGCAAAGTGACGGAACGCACCTGCTGTTTTCTGTTCAGTTCGTCAAAAAGTATAGCACAGCCCTATACAAAACGCAAGAAAAAACGGAGAAATGCTTGACCTTCCCCCTGCCGGAAGGTGTATACTTGGCTCGAAACTGAAAGCAAGGAGGCAGCCCATGTTAAAGATCGAGCATCTGACCAAAACCTACGGCGGCAAGCCCGCCGTGCAGGACCTTTGCCTGCACATCCGCCCGGGGGAGCTGTGTGCCTTTATCGGGCACAACGGCGCGGGCAAGACCACTACCTTAAAATGCTGCTGCGGTATCCAGCAATTTGATGCCGGAGAAATTTATGTGGACGGCATTTCCGTGTGGGAGAACCCGCTGGAATGTAAGCGCCGTCTGGCCTATCTGCCGGATGACCCGCAGCTTTACGATTATATGACCGGCATCCAGTACCTTGATTTTATCGCAGACATCTTCGGCGTAAGCACTGCACAGCGGGCGCAGCGCATCCGGCAGTACGGCGATGCTTTTGGCCTGACGCAGGATTTGGCGCAGTCCATCGGGGCATACTCCCACGGCATGAAGCAGAAGCTTGCCATTATTGCGGCGCTGCTGCACGAGCCGAAGCTGATTTTAATGGACGAGCCCTTTGTCGGGCTGGACCCGCTGGCTTCCCATCAACTCAAGAACCAGATGAAGGCCTTTTGTGCGCAAGGCGGGGCGATCTTTTTCTCCACCCATGTGCTGGAGGTGGCCGAAAAGCTCTGCGACCGGGTAGCTATTCTGCGTAAAGGTCAGCTGGTGCGCGAGGGTGCTATGGAAGAGGTGCGCGGCGACGATACGCTAGAGGAGGTCTTTCTGGAACTGGAGGATACGGGGGAAGCGCTATGATCCGTGCATTGCTCAAAAAACAGCTTCTGGAACTGGGTGCGGCCTTTGTGCGCAGCAGCAAAACTGGCAAGCGGCGCTCCCGGGCAGGAGCATTCGGGTATGCATTGCTGTTTGCGGTGCTGATGCTGCTGGTCATGCTCAGCTTTGGCTCTATGGCGCTGCCGCTGGCAGTGACGCTGGTTCCGCAGGGGCTGGACTGGCTCTATTTTGTGCTGATGGAGCTTTCGGCGCTGACGGTCAGTGTGCTGGCCAGTGCCTTTACCAGTTACGGGCATTTGTTCCGCTGCCGGGATAACCAGCAGCTGCTGGCGCTGCCCATCCCGCCGGGCGCTATTTTTGCGGTGCGCTCCGGCGGGGTGTATCTGACCGGGCTTATTTATCTGCTGCTGGCGTGGGTGCCCTCGGTGGTCTGCTATGCGTTGGCGGCACCCCGCCCCGGCGAAGCCCTGCTGGCGGCGCTGCCGGTAGCACTGGCGCTGGCGGGAGTTTCCATGGTGCTGGTCGTTCTGCTGGGCTGGGCAGTAGCGCTGCTCAACCGCCGCGCCCGGCACAAAAGCCTTGTCACCATTGTGGGCACGCTGCTCTTTCTGGCGGTTTATTATGCGGTATTCCAATGGGTGGGCAACTCGGTGGAGGCTCTTGCGGTGGATGCCGTACAGGCGGGCGCAGCAGCCGGTCGTGCTGCTGCACCGCTGCGTCTGCTGGGTCTGGCGGCAGTGGGCAACGTCCCGGCACTGCTGCTGTTTCTGGCGCTGGCTGCGGCCTGTATGGCGCTGTGCGGTAAGGCGCTGGCAAAGCCCTATCTGCGGCTTTTGACCCTTGAACCGGGCAGAGCCAAAGTGGAATACCGCGCAAAGACGCAAAAAAAGCAGCCCCCGCGCCGGGCATTGCTGCGGCGGGAACTGCTGCATTTGGGCGCTTGCCCCATGTGGCTGCTCAACTGCGCCTTGAGCAGTCTGCTGCTGCCGGTGTTGGGCGCAGCAGCGCTGTGGAAGGCCGCAGACCTGCGCGCCTTTACCGCTGCTTACCCGCCGGAGAGCCTGCCCATGCTGGTGTGCGGGATGGTGTGCACCATAGCCGCCATGAACTTTATCACAGCGCCCTCGGTGTCGCTGGAGGGGGGCACCCTCTGGCTGCTGCAAAGCCTGCCGGTTGCCCCGCAGCAGGTTCTGCGGGTAAAGGTGGAGCTGCAGCTGCTGCTCACGCTGCCGGGGGCGTGGTTTTGCGCCGGGTGCGCCATGGCGGCGCTGCGTATTCCGGCAGGGCAGGGGCTGCTGGTGCTGGCGGTGCTGGCAGCCTTTGTGTGGCTGACGGCGCAAATGGGCCTTGCCTTGGGATTGTGCCTGCCCAACCTCCACTGGGTAAGCGAGGCCGCCGTGGTCAAGCAGAGCGCCGCCAGTATGCTGGCGATGTTCGGCGGGTGGCTGCTAGCGGGCGGGGTGCTGTTTTTGCCCCTGACCTTACTGGACTACGCCGTGCCGCCGCTGGCCGCGCAAGGTGCTTGTCTGGCCGCGCTGCTGGGGCTGGATTTGCTGCTGCACCGTTGGCTGTGCACCTGCGGCGCAGCCCGGTTTGCCGCCCTGCACTAAAGTGGGAAAAACTTTATTAGAGCAAAATCGGGCAGGCCGAGGCCTGCCCGATTTTGCATTTTCACGGGAGAGAACGTAATGGAAAACAGCAGGATGCAGTGGCTGTTTCCTGCGGAAACAACGGCACTGCCGGCAGACCGATACTTTCTCAATTACACCGGGGCAGGGTATAAAAACTCTATTTGCCCGTTACAGCGCATCCAGTACGGTGCGGGCGGCGCGGATATTTGCTTCACTGGTCTGCCAAATCTCAAACTCCGAAAAGCCCGGCAGACCCATGGGCACGCCTTCCCGCCGGAAGGTCATGCGGCTGTCCAGCACCTGCTTGCCGGAAAGGTGGAACGCCCGGGCACCGGTCTGGGCAGCAAGG
>OOAN01000705.1_pt1 | contig 22922 bp, 20 predicted proteins | sample 1671301 | NCBI WGS metagenome assembly OOAN01 (sample SAMN06348142, study PRJEB24527) | human gut metagenome | biome: human gut; feature: ankylosing spondylitis patient; material: feces | host: Homo sapiens | place: China | collected 2015-10
GAACCATATAAACAACTGTACTACAATATTTTAATTTATAGAACTCCTCTTAAATAGGTATAAGGGACGGTATGTGCAGGTGATTTGGCTTTCAGACCCGAATGGGGATTGGAGCTTCTGTTCCAATTCATCCGTGAAGAACATCATGGCAGATCATGAAAGTTTTCCGGACTTGCAAATCGTCGCGATAGTCAACGGGGACGCATATTCGGATGAAAACAGGTTCGCCCAAATAAGAAAAGAGTTGTCTGCACCGATTGTTCATATAGAAGACGGCGAAAGTTTCCTCAGAATGCAGGCTTTGTTTCGTTTTTATGGCAGTGTGGGGCAGAAGACTTTCGACCGCAACGGGTTGGTCTTCAAACAAACGCTCGACATGAAAGACGAAACGATGTTCCGTGACCGGTTCCGCCGTATATTGAAGGCGGAAAAAGAGATGCAACGATGGTAATGGAGGGAAGCGGTCAACATGCCGAGGAATGTGTTCCCGAAGAAAAGCAGGTGGCAGACGGGGCAGGCGTTTATTTTTACTTGTTCCTGTGCCTGTTTGCCGCCTGTTTCTTTCCGCCGGTAAGGGGCTTTTCTGAGGAATGGCTGAGGCCGAAATGGGTCTTGGCCGAAGCCGTAGGGCTGTTGGTGCTTTTGACATTCGGGATACAGGTGCTTGTGGCTTGCAAGCATCGAGATTCCGGACGACGGGCTTTTGGGCTGAGGGGGTGCGTGGAAGACGCGTTTTGCGAAGCCTTGGTGGGCGTGGCTTTCTTGGAGGCCGTGTATGCGATAGTCCGGGTGTTCCGGGGCGGACAAGAAGGGATGGCGGCATCCGGCACGTTCGACAACCCTGCCGGGTTGGCTTTCTGCCTTTGTGCCGCTTTGCCGTTCCATGCCTGTTTGTGGCAGGGATGCCCGGGAAAACTTTGGTTCCGTTCTGCCCTTGCTGTAAGTGCTTTGGTCATCTTGACAGCCATATTATGCACGGGTTCCCGTACCGGATGGATATGTTTGGCATTGTATGCAGCCTTGTGGTTGCAAAAACAGTGGCAAGGTCATCGTATGATGAAACTGACGATTCTGGCGGTGTTGGCTGTTGGTCTGGCCTGGGGCATTTCGGTGGTCAAGACGGATTCCACCAACGGACGCCGTTTCATATTGGAACGTTCATGGGAACTGGTGCAGGCACGGCCTTTTTCCGGATATGGCCCCGGCGGTTTCCTGCGGGAGTATATGCCCCGGCAAGCCGACTACTTCAAGGCGCATGCCGATAGCGGACATGCGTGGTTGGCCAGTGAGGTGTACCATCCGTTGAACGAGTTCGTATGGATATGGATAGAGTGCGGTTTGCCGGGCGTATTATTGTCGTTGGGGGCTTTGGCTTGGCTTTTGTCCGGATTGTTCCGGAGGCGCGACATCTTTTCCCGCATGTTGGCTGTTTCTTTGTGTGCATGCGTTGTTTTTGCCCTGTTTTCCTACCCGTTGAAATATCCGTTGGCTTCGGTGGTAGGGATAGCGGCCGTGGGACGTATGTGTAGCGGTATGCTTGGACGGGGCAGGATGAATGGGAAATGTTGGCGTGGGGCAGGCATGGCCGGAATTGTGGTAGCGGTCGTGGCGTTGATAAAGGTGTCCGTTGCCTATTCTTATGAATATGAATGGAGCCGGGTGGCCCGTCTGGCCTTGCGCGGGCATTCGCGTGAAATGATGCCCCGGTATGCGGAATTGTACGGGCATTACTGCCATGACGCTTCTTTCCTGTATAATTATGCCGCCGAACTGTTTTATGCCGGGCGTTATGAGGAGGCGTTGTCGACGGCAAGGGAATGCCGGGCGTTATGGCCCTCGTATAACTTGTCCCTCCTGACCGGGGACATTTGCCGGGCGGCCGGGAAGTATGGAGAAGCCGTGCGACATTATGAACAGGCTCATTGGATGTGCCCCGTCAGGTTTGCGCCTTTGGAGGGACTGTATTACGCATACAAATCCGGAAGACAGCCGGATAGGGCGGATTCTGTGGCAGACGTGGTAGTCCGGAAAAGGATAAAGGTGGATTCTCCGGACGTGCAACGGATTAAAAAGGAAATATTGGAGGATGTGCGGCACGGTGAAAAGACGGTGCCGCGAGACGGAATGATGAAAAAGCTATGAAACTTATGAAGATAAGAAAACCGGTTGTTGGGAAGATGGCGGTTACGGCAGTCATCGTGATAGTTGCGGTTGGGGTTTATGCCGTCTGGGGTTCGAGGCGTTCGGAAAGGGTACATGTCCGCGAAATGGCTTTGGCTGAAAATCCCGGTTTGAAGGGGATATTGGAATTATATCAGGAAGATTCGTTGAAATACGAGGCGGCTTTGTTCCTGATAGACAATATGGCATATTACCAAGGGGCTGACAGTGGGGAGTTGGAGTCCATGTACAAGGCATACGATATATTCAGCACGGGACGTTACACGTACCGGCAGGCGTTGGATTCGGCGGAAAGGTTGTGCGGAAAGCCCAAAAACGTGCAGCAGATACGATGGAAAGCGGACGTGGACATGGAACCCGGCTTTTTGGTTTCCAATATAGAATGGGCCTTCAAGGTATGGAGGGAACAGCCGTGGGGCAAAAACGTTTCGTTCGAGCAATTCTGTGAGTATATACTGCCTTACCGCATAGGAAACGAGGAATTGGTTCCGTGGCGGGAAAAATTGTATTACCAGTTCATGCCTATTATCGAGAAGTATAAGGATGACCCTCAAATAGAGAACCCCACATTTGCCGCCTACATTGTTTTGGACAGCCTGCTCCGGGCACCTTTCCATTTCACGGGCGAAATGGCGACGAGCGTGCGTATCGGTCCGAGGATAGCGGACTGGAGGGGTGGAAGTTGTCTGGACTTGTGCGACATGCTGGTATACATTTACAGGGCGTTGGGAATCCCTTGCGGCATAGAGGAACTTCCGATGCGTGGTAACAACAACGCGCCCCATTACTGGAACTTCTTGGTAGACCAACATGGACAGACTTGGTATTTTTCCATGTTTTATTGGTGGCACCGTTTGCTGAAAGCCGAAGTCTATGACGATGTGTATGGAAAAGTGTTCAGGCAACGGTTCAGCCTGAACCGTGCCATGACGGATTCGTTGCAGTTGCCGTTGGATAGTGTGCATCCTGTATTCCGCTATCCATTCTTCGAGGATGTCACCCGTCTGTATGCCACGGACAAGGCTTTTACTTTATCCGTAGGGAAACGGCATCTCGTCCGGCACGTGAAAAGGGGTGAGGTCGTTTACATTTGCATGTCCGACCGCTATGCTTGGAAACCTGTGGGATGGACAAGATATGACGGCTCCAATGCTGTCTTTAAGGATTGTCACGGAGGTACCATTTACTGTCTGGCGGTTTATGATGCGGCTCATGACAACCTGAATCCGGTGTCTTCGCCTTTCAGCGTAGGGAAGGAGAACGGGAAAATGGAGTTTTATGAGGCACGGGAAGAAACGGAAGATGTCGTTCTGCTGAGTAAATTCGGAAAGATCGGGGAGTTCTTTTTAGAACGGATGGTCAATGGGGTGTTTGAGGGCAGCAATTCGCCTTCTTTCAAACAAAAAGACACGTTGCTCCTGATTCGTGAGATTCCGGGCAGGCTTTGCACAATGGTAAAAACAGATTCCTCCAAAGCATACCGTTATGTGAGGTATTACGGTCCGGCAGGTGGTTATGGGAATATCTCCGAGGCCGGGTTCTATTCGTCTGCCAATGACACGGTGCCGTTGGCCGGAAAAGTCTTGGGTCCGGAAGACGGTGCGGCAGGCGACCATTCTTATTTCAATGTGTTCGACGGGCATACGGACACATCGTATGATTATCCTTTCGCCGACGGGGGATGGGCCGGACTCGACCTTGGCGAGCGAAAGCATATAGGGAAGATTGTCTATACACCCCGTAATCGGGATAATTTTGTCCGTAAGGGGGATTTGTATGAGCTTTGGGTTTGCCGGGAGGGGAAATGGAGGCCGTTTGCCCGGCAAACAGCCACGTCAGACTCTTTACTTTTCAAGGGTGTGCCGAAACATGCGCTTTTGTTACTCCGCGACTTGAGTAGGGGAGAAGCGGAACGGTTGTTCGAGTATAAGGATGGCAAACAGGTGTATTGGTAAGCAGGAAGAGGATGAAAACACTCCCTGCCGGCATGTCTTTACCGGCAGGGAGTGACTCTTTCCTTAAGGAAATATTCTTATGAACGTTTGCTGCCGTCGGGATTGTAAACCAGAATGAGGTCCATCGGTTCACGATCCAATTCAATACGGTAATAGATACCTGTGTCCGTTCCGTTGGGATATTCAATGCGGTCCACATCGTCCTCACGAGGATTGAACGTGTAACCTTCTTGTGTGAAGCTGTTGACTACGGCTTCAGGAACTGATGTCCATGCCATATCCTCAAACTCTGTGAACAGCCATTGGTAATTCGTATCTACATGCATGTTCACTTCTGCGTTGTTCAGCCACAGTTGTATTTCGTAGCCTTTTGCAGTGCGGTCCATTTCAATAATATTGGCACCGGGATATTTGGCCGCTACCATTTGGCGTACTTCCTGTGGGATTTGTGCCGAGGGGTCGGATCCACTTCCCGGGTGTTGGCTTCCGTCCGCATTGTAGTAGAGTATGATGTCTGTAGGTTCACGGTCCAATTCGATACGGTATTGTATGGACGTTTCTGTTCCGTTGGGATATTCAATGCGGTCCACATCGTCTTCACGTGGGTTGAACGTGAATCCGTTTTGCGTAAAGCTGTTGACAACGGCTTCGGGAAGGGATGTCCATGCAATGTCCTCGAATTCCGTATAAAGCCATTGATAGTTGAGGTCGAGGTGCATGTCCACTTCTGCGTTGTTCAGCCACATTTGTATTTCATATCCTCGGTAGGTACGCTCGACTTCCACGATTTGTGCTCCCGGATAACGGCTTTCTACCGTTTGGATGATGTGTGGGTCATTCCGGAAGTTGTGGTCATCCTCATCGTCATCTTTACATGCGGTCATAACCGGGGCGAGCAATAAGATGAAAAGCCCCCATTTCCATATATTCTTTCTCATTTTGTTTTGTTTTTTTTAAGGTTTATATTCTTGTGAAAATCTCGTTTTTTCAGTCTATCTCGCGGATATTGAATTTCCGGTCGAATTTGAGGTCTACGTCGTTGGTAAGTTCCACTTCATACTCACGGCTGTCTTTTTCTATTTTGGTGATTTTTTCCCCGGGAAACATGTCGTTCACTTGTTTCTTGATGGGAGCCGGGATAAAAAAAGCAGGAACTTCAGACCTTTTTCCGTCTACTTCGGTCCAATCGCCTTTGCTGTCGAAGGATATTTCCGTACCGTTGACAAGCTGTACGTCGTAGGTGGCCGATTTGAACCAGTCTTTGTCTATTTTGATATACGAAACTTTAGTATGGGCAAATTGCTGTTTTAGAATCGTACGTGCCGGAACAGGCAAATCGTTTACATTACGGGTGATGACATCATTGTCAGCGCAAGCTGTCGTTACGATGACCATTCCCAAAAGCAATATGGCAAACATCTTTCTCATAACGGTAAGTTCTTTTAATGGTTAGTAATGCTATTGTAACCGCAAAGGAAATACCTGATTCTGGAAAGATTTGGGATTTATACTTCAAGTTCTATGGCTTTGCAATTTTTAACACGAAGTGGTGTCGTCCGTCATGATAATATGTGAGTTTTATATGGTAAAGATTGGCTATGGATTGGGCGATGGACAGTCCCAATCCGGTCGATTCCTTTTGTCCGGCATTACCTTTATAGAAACGTTTGAATATTTGTTGTTTGTCAAGTGCCTGGTTTCCATCGTTGATGATTTCGATTCGGGCAGAATGGATAACGATGTCTACGCGTCCATGGTCCGGGCTATGTATGATGGCATTTTTGATGAGGTTAGTCAATAAAGTATGAGCCAGTGATTCGTTCATACGGATGCGGCAGGTTTCCGTGTCCGACAGGTGATAGTCCAATTCTTTTTCTTCGTACAAGTCAGACAAGAGTCCTATAATATGCCGGGCATGCCGGTTCATGTCTACTTCTGCAACTTCCTCGAATTGCCGGTTTTGGATACGTGAAAGCAGGAGCAGGGATTTATTGAGCTGTATGGCACGGTGCAGGCTGCGGAACATATCGTCGATGGTTTTCAGTTCCTCTTCATCGAGATTCTCATGTTCGGCCAATAACTCCAACTTACCGTTGATGACAGCCAACGGGGTTTGCAGTTCGTGGGAGGCGTTTTCGATGAATTCCTTCTGTTCACGGTATGCTTTTTCTGCTCGTTCGTGCATTTCAAGGGCAGCACGGTTCAGGGTACGGAACTCCCGGATACGGCAATCCGGATTCAAATAAGGTGCCGGGCGTCCGGGTGATACGTTTTCAAGCCATTCCAACAGGCGGTCGAGCGGACGGAACACGGACTTCAGGATAAGGCGTGTGCTGAAGATGATACAACAAAGCAATGCGATGTAGAGTGCGACAAGGTATTTGAATATGGCCGTTATCAGGTCATCCCTTTCCAAAGTAGAAAGCCGAAGTTCCAATTCATAATATTTCAGGTCGGTAGCCATGAAACAGGACTTCATGATACGTACGGGTTCATATTCATCTTCAGTCTCGATATATACCGTACCGTCATAGTACCGGTCGCGATAGTGCTCGACTTCTTCCGTGGCGAGTGGACGGATGCTGTAGCTGTGTATGATTTTATCCTCGGTATCTAAAAGAGTAGAATCCGCCAGAATTTTCCCCACAATAATATCCCGGTAATTCGCCAGGGCATCGTCGGTCTCGTCCATTACTTCGTCGATGACGGTGTAATAGAAAAAGGTTCCCCATCCGCCTAATAACAAAAAAAGGAGGAAAGAGAGATTGAAGTGGGTATAACGCAATAACTTCATGGGCGGACTGGAAGATTTACGGCATATCGAATGCCAGTTTATAACCGAAGCCGTAAACGGCTTTTATTTCAGCTTGTGCGCCTGCGGCTTTCATTTTCTTTCGCAGGTTCTTCACTTGGGAGTAAATGAAATCAAGGCTGTCCGCCTGGTCAATGTGGTCGCCCCATACGGATTCTGCCAATGCCATGCGATTGATGAGGCGGTTGGGATTGCTGATGAAATAATACAGCAGGTCGAACTCCTTGCGGTTGAGGTTCAGCTCGTTCCCATCTACGGTTGCTTTACGGGTGTCGGGCACTAAAGTCAGGTTGCCCAGTACGATACTGGTGTCTCCTCCGGCCTTTTTCCTGCGCAGCAGGGATTTCACCCGTGCATTAAGTTCAGCCAGATGGAATGGTTTGGCCAGATAATCGTCGGCACCGAGGTCAAGCCCTTCCACCTTGTCCTCAATGGAGTCTTTGGCCGAGATGATGATGACACTTTCCTGTTTGCGCGTCCGTTTAAGGTGGGCCAAAATGGACAACCCGCTTCCGCCGGGCAACATGATGTCCAATAAGACACAGTCATAATCGTAATCGTTCACTTTTTCCATGGCAGAAGCATAATCTTCCGCACACTCCACGATGAATTTTTCACGTGTGAGGTATTCCCTGACGGTATTTCGCAACTCCTCTTCGTCTTCAATTAGCAGGATCTTCATGGTCGTTCCGTATCGGATGGATTGTTGATAGGTAATACGTCTTTTTTCCGGTAACCTGTGCTGTTGAGGATAGCCACTAAATCACCATTTTCCTGGCAGATTCTTACCTCTATATAAGGAATGCGTGGGTGATGGTGTATCTCTCGTGCTTCGGCGTAAAGCCATCCGGAGGATACAGCTTTCAAGAATGTGATATTGGCGCTTAAGGACAAGGTTACCTGTGCGTAACTGTTGGCTACTGCGGCAAAAGCAAGGTCGGCCAACGTGAAAAGGGCACCTCCCTGACAGACTCCGGCTGCGTTGAGATGCGCCGGAGTGACTTCCATCCGGGCTTTGGCATATCCCGGACGGATGTCGAGTATTTCGACACCGGCCGCCTGGGCGAACCGGTCGTTTTGTAATAATTCAGATAAAGTCATACTATAGTTGGATAAAAATGTCAGGCGAAAGTCTTTCGTATTTCTTCCCAGTGTTCACAAAGCGACATCATGGACGGGAACAACAAATCGGCTCCAGCATCGAGCAGTACTTTGTCGGGCAACGGGCCTGTGTTGACCGCAATGGTGAAGATGCCGGCGGCAACTCCGGCTTGTACACCCAAGGGGGCGTTTTCCACCACAAGGCCTTCCCACGGTTGTATACCGGCTTTTTCCAACCCCATGAGATAAGGTTCAGGGTTGGGTTTGCCGTATTTTACATCAAAGCTGGTCACCATCAGTTCTCGCCGGAAAATGTCTGGGAAATTATGGTTCAGCCGGTCGATAAGGCTGATTTGTCCGGAACCGGTGACGACCATCGGAGTGAAACCGCCGGCTTTTACCTTTTTCAGTAGCTCGTAAGCGCCCGGCATTTGCGGGGCTTCCGGGCAACGGCTGAACACGTCGGACTTGGCTTTGTAGATGGTCTGTTTTTCCTCTTCTGTGGCTTTACGTCCCCAACAGCGTTGTGCCAGCAGGTCGATGGTACCGCCTCCTGTACGCCCTTCGTGCATGTACGCCTCTTCGGGTGTGATATGAAGCCCGAACTGCGTCATGGCGTGGCTCCAGGAATACGCATGGTTGGGCATGGAGTCGAAGAGGACCCCGTCCATATCAAAGAGCACGGCTTTAAGGCTCGTCGCCCCAAAGCCGTGCTTCATTAAATATTTGTCTTTTTCAGTTTCAAACATGGGCTTATTTGTTTAAGCGTGCACGGATGGCTTCACTTTCTTTTTCGTAACCCGGTTTGTTCAGCAGGGCGAACATGTTCTTTTTATAGGCTTCCACGCCCGGTTGGTTGAAGGTATTTACGCCCAAAAGGTTGCCGCTGATACCACAAGCTTTCTCGAAGAAATAGATGATTTGTCCCAAGTAGTATTCGTTCAGCACGGGGACACTCAGGCGCATGTTGGGCACACCGCCGTCCACGTGAGCCAGTTGCGTACCCAGTTCGGCCATTTTGTTCACTTCGTCCACACGCTTTCCGGCCAGGAAGTTCAGGCCGTCCAGATTTTCGTCGTCCGAAGGGAAGAGCACCTTGTGGTTGGGCTGTTCGATGCTGATGACGGTCTCGAAGATGGTGCGTTCACCGTCCTGAATCCACTGTCCCATGGAATGAAGGTCGGTAGTAAAGTCCACGGCAGCCGGGAAAATGCCTTTTTGGTCCTTGCCTTCCGATTCTCCGTATAATTGTTTCCACCATTCGTTCAGGTAGTGCAACTTAGGTTGGTAGTTTACCAAGATTTCGATTTTCTTGCCTTCTGCATACAACGCGTTGCGGCAGGCTGCATATACGGCCGAGGGGTTTTCCATGAAAGGTACGTCCGCAGCAGTAGCTTTTTCCATGTCGGCGGCACCGGCCACGAGTTGTGCGATGTCGAAACCAGCCACGGCGATAGGCAACAAGCCTACGGGAGTGAGTACGGAGAAACGTCCGCCCACATTGTCGGGGATGATAAAACTCTTGTATCCTTCCTTGTCAGCCGTGGTACGGGCGGCACCTTTCTTGGCATCGGTTACGGCCACGATGACTTTGCGGGCCATGTCCTTGCCGCGTTGGTCTTCGCATTGCTTCTTCAGCAGGCGGAAAGCCAAAGCCGTTTCGGTGGTCGTGCCGCTCTTGGAAATATTGATGACACCGAATTTCTTGTCGGCTAAGTAGGCGCACATCTCGGCCAGATAGTCTTCGCCGATATTGTTTCCGGCAAACAGGATGACCGGGTTCTTCTTATCGTTCAGCAACCACTGGAAACTGTTGCTCAAAGCCTCGATGACAGTGCGTGCGCCGAGGTAGCTTCCGCCGATACCGGCTACTACGACCACTTCGCAATTCTCGCGAAGTACCTGTGCCGTAGCATTCAGTTCGCCAATGAAGTCAGAGGTGATGGATGACGGCAAGTGCAGCCAACCTAAGAAATCGTTACCCGGGCAAGTGCCGTTTTCCAAAGCTTCCTGTGCGGCTTTCACCTTCGGCTCGTAAGCCGCGATGGCATCAGCGTTCAGAAACTGTGATGCTTTTGTGATGTCTAATTGAATATTCTTCATCTTTTTACGCTATTAAAAAACAATAATGAGTTATCGGAATGAATCGGTGAGCAGTTTTATCTCGATGCTCGGCGAGATACGTTCGTAAAGGATGTTATATACGGCATCCAGAATCGGCATGTTGACATGGAGGCATTTGTTGATGTCCTTCATGCATTTGGTGCCGTAATATCCTTCGGCTATCATTTCCATTTCTATTTGCGCGCTTTTCACACTGTAACCCTTTCCTATCATGGAGCCGAACACCCGGTTGCGGCTGAAGTTGGAATATCCCGTGACGAGGAGGTCGCCCAGATAGACCGAATCGATGATATTCCGTTCGATGGGGTGTACTACCGTGAGGAAGCGGTTCATCTCCTGTGCCGCGTTGGACATGATGACCGACTGGAAGTTGTCTCCATACTTCAGGCCGTTGCAGATGCCTGCTGCAATGGCGTAGACGTTTTTCAACACCGAAGCGTATTCGATGCCGATGACGTCGTCGCTGGTTTTGGTCTTGACGTATTCGCTGCTGATCATGTCGGCAAAGTTTTGCGCCTTTTCCAAGTCGGCGCATCCCACGGTCAGATAAGTAAGCCGTCCTAGAGCCACTTCTTCCGCATGGCTCGGCCCTCCCAAAACAGCCAGATTCTCGTCGGGCACGTTATACACCTGATGAAAATATTCCGAACAGACCAAGTTCTCGTCGGGCACGATACCCTTGATGGCTGTGACGACAAACTTGTCGCGCAGGCGAGTCTTGAGTTTTTTCAGGTGGCTTTTTAAATAAGGTGAAGGAGTAACGAATATCAGAGTGTCCGCTTCTTCCACTATTTTATTGATGTCGGCAGAGAAGTGGATACGGTTTACGTCAAAATGCACGCTGGTCAGGTAAGCCGGATTGTGCCCTAGGCGGCGGAATTCCTCGATGCGGTCTTCCCGTCGCATGTACCAATGGATGGAATCGTTTCGCTCCAACATCATCTTGGCGATGGCGGTAGCCCAGCTACCGCCCCCCATGATGGCTATGGTTCCACAATTTCCCATATTTTCCGGTTGTTATATTTTAGCAATCCATTCGGCCACGTCGTTGACAGATGGCTTTTCGATGTCGAGTTTGTATTTCTTGATGACCTCTCCCACTTGTTGCTGTAGCTTTTGCGGATTGACATCCTTCATGTCGCTTACCAGGTTATATCCGGCTTTTTGCAGCACGGGCACGAGTGCCTCGGGCACGCCGATGGCAGCGTATTTGTCGGCACTGTCCTTGGGTACTTTCTTTTCAGGGCGCATTTGCGGGAAGAAGAGAACCTCTTGAATCGTGGTCTGGCCCGTCATGAGCATGACCAGACGGTCGATGCCGATACCGATGCCGCTAGTGGGGGGCATGCCATATTGCAAGGCACGCAGGAAATCCTGATCGATGAACATCGCTTCGTCGTCGCCTTTCTCGCTCAGGCGCATCTGTTCGATGAAACGCTCTTCCTGATCTATCGGGTCGTTCAATTCCGAATAAGCGTTAGCCAATTCCTTACCGTTGACCATCAACTCGAAACGTTCGGTCAACGCCGGATTGCTACGATGTTTCTTGGTGAGCGGCGACATTTCCACCGGATAGTCGGTGATGAAAGTCGGTTGGATGTAAGTACCCTCACAGAACTCGCCGAAAATCTCGTCGATAAGTTTGCCTTTACCCATTGTGTCGTCGATTTCCAGGTTCAGGGTCTTGCATATCTCGCGGATTTCCTCTTCGCTCTTCCCGTTCAGGTCATATCCTGTCTTTTCTTTGATGGCCTCTAAGATGGGCAAACGACGGTAAGGAGCTTTGAAGCTGATGGTCTTTCCGTCCACCACGCTCTCCGTGCCCCCGTTCACGGCGATGCAGATGCGTTCGAGCAGTTTTTCGGTAAATGCCATCATCCAGTTGTAATCCTTGTATTGTACGTATAGTTCCATGCAAGTGAACTCCGGATTGTGGCTCTTGTCCATACCCTCGTTGCGGAAGTTCTTCCCGATTTCGTACACACCTTCGAAACCGCCTACGATGAGGCGTTTCAGGTAAAGTTCCGTGGCGATACGAAGATACAGGTCGATGTCGAGCGAGTTGTGGTGGGTAATGAACGGGCGTGCACTGGCTCCTCCCGGGATGGATTGCAGGATGGGGGTCTCCACTTCCGTGTAGCCTGCTTCGTCCAGGGCGGCACGCAACGTTTTCAGGATGGCCGAACGCTTCAGGAATGTTTCCTTCACGCCGCTGTTGACAATCAAGTCCACGTAACGTTGGCGGTAGCGCAGTTCCGGGTCGTCGAAAGAGTCATATACCTCGCCGTCTTTCATCTTGACGATGGGCAGGGGCTTGAGGCTCTTGGCCAAAACCGTCAGTTCTTGCGTGTGCACGCTGATTTCTCCTGTTTGAGTCTTGAAAACAAAGCCTTTGATACCGACAAAGTCACCCAAGTCGAGCAATTTCTTGAATACGGTGTTGTATAAATCCTTGTTTTCTCCGGGACAAATATCATCGCGGGTGACATACACCTGAATGCGCCCTTTGGAATCCTGCAATTCGAGGAAAGAGGCTTTGCCCATGATGCGTCGGCTCATGATACGGCCTGCGATGCACACTTGGCGTTTCTCTTCCGCCGCATCATCGTATTCGGCTTTGATGTCGGTCGAGAAAGCATCGGTCGGGTATTCGTCGGCCGGATAAGGGTCGATGCCCAAGGCACGGAGTTCGTTCAGGTTGTTCCTTCTTACGATTTCTTGTTCACTTAACTCTAAAACATTCATTTTTATTCTGATTTCGATATTTGGGGCAAAATTACAAAAGTTTTTTGAGTGTCCCAATGATTTACCCGTTTATTAGCATAGAGCTTAGGACAGTGAAAACATGTTTTCTTTGAAATGATGGGCCTGTATAGTTAATTTTGTGTTAAATATTCGGGGGGGGGGAATTTTGTTCAGTGTAAAAATGCTAACTTTCGCAAATAAATCAATAGAGTGATAACTTTAAAAAATTAGAACTATGAAAGTGAATGTTTGGAAAGGAGTTTGGGCCTTATGTGTAGTTGCCGTTACAATGGCATCTTGTGATTTTGTGAATAAGATGAAAGAGAATGCTACCACAACGCCGTCGGATACGATTATCGGGGCCAATGCCGGGGAGTTGGACGGGAAGATAGATGAATTGTTGGAATTGGCCAAGGCAAAAAAGGAAACGGCAGAGTTTGCCGAGATTTATACCTATTTGAATTACAAGCCGGGCGACCCTTCTACGAGTGTGACGATACAAATCGTAACACCGGAAGATAAGAACAAGATGGCGGAATATAGTTGGTACGACAATAAGGATGTCCGTAACAAACTGGATAAACAGGACATGGTGATTTCGGATCATGACGATAATGTGATTGACACTTATGACGGCTTCAAGGATATGCTTTTCACCTACAATGACGTGTCCAAACTGGTGGAGAACTTGCCGGTGTTCTGTAAAGAGGCTTTGGAGGCGTCCGGATATGGGGAAGAGGGCTATGTGCGAAGCTACCAGATAGAAAAAGGTGATGCTTTTATTACGGTGGGGCATAAGTCTTCCAATATGTTGACCAAATCTTATCATATTGCGGAGGACGGTGAACATATTATAAAGGAATAAAGAGAAAGTTTGATTTTTGGTGTTTTGCTGCCATTTTCCATCCTGTGAGGTGTTGCTACACCGTTTTTTAGGATTGGGATATGGCAGCGTTTTTTTGAGGGTGGATTTGCAGATGGACAATCACAAGGCTTTTGATCCTGATATGGGTTCGAGTCTGTCTTCTCGGTTGGTATCAGGCAGTGGCGGGGAAAGAAGCTTCGAAAATATGGATAGGGATGTGTTGGCAGGTGCTGCCGAGCCCGGAAAAGGCTTTTTTCTATCTTTTTTCATTCCTCGTAGGGATTTTTGGGCTATTCCGTTGCTTTTGGGGTGCAACATACTGGTGTTTTTCGTAATGTGTTTGACCGGCGTGGGGGTGTTGGAGCCGGATAATATCAGTTTGTTGCATTGGGGAGCCAATTTTGGCCCGTTGACTTTAACAGGTGATTATTGGCGTGTATGGACTTGCAATTTTGTACATTCCGGCCTTATACATTTGATAATGAATGTATATGCCCTTTTGTTCGTAGGCTTGTTTTTAGAACCTATGTTGGGCTCTCTCAGGGTCGTCATGGTCTATTCTCTTGCAGGGCTTTATTCTTCGGTGGCCGGTTTGTTTTGCCATGCAGACTGGATTAGTGTAGGGGCTTCCGGAGCAATTTTCGGCCTGTATGGTGCTTTGTTTGCCCGTTTGTTGTTTTATAAAGGCCAATCTTCCTGGCGAAAGATTTTGCTCATTGCCATCGGAGGATTTATTTTGTATAATTTGTTGTATGGGATAGGGGATAATAATGTGGATAACGCTGCGCATACAGGAGGGTTGGTCGCAGGATTCTTGTTGGGGGTGGTATATGGAGTGGCAGATAAGGTGCGTGAAAAGGGCAAACGGATGGTTGTGGCTTGTCTGGCAGAGTTCGTCTTGTTGTCTGAGCTTGTCTGTTGGTTTTCCGCCTTGACACACGGAATGCCTCCCGATTACCAAGACGTGCGCGAAGCTTGGCGGAGTGGGCAGTTGGAAGCCTATGTGGAAAACGGAGAAACGGGTATTCATCCTGAAGAGGATGGTATGGGGCAGAATAGGGAGTATACCGTAGTAGAGGGTTGGACCATGACAGATCAGGATGTCTGGATTCCTTTCAGCGATGAAGCGAGTGGTTTCAGTTTCCGTTATCCGTCCAATTGGCATAGAAAGCCGGATGGATGGTCGGATTTCCGCATCGAAAACGGGTTGAACTGGATGACTATAGAGTATTCGGATGCTACGGCTGATACGGATGCCCAAGGGATGAGGGATGCTTTAGAGCTGAGCGTATGTGACGGTGACGGGCATTTGCTTGTGGGGTGTACTTGCGAAACGGTCGTTCTGAACGGGGTTGAATTTGTGAAAGTCAGTAGCCCTCAACGGATTTCCCTCAAGGATGGAAAATGGATTGAGGCGAGGCGTACCACTTACGGATATTATAAGGATAATCCTTTACGGTGCATGACCATCGTGCAGTGGGCCACGAGTGAACCTTTCCGAGAAGAGATGGATGAAATGGCACAAAGTTTTTTCGTACGGGAACCATAAAGGGCATTTGATTTTTCTTTTTTGTGAATGACGGCTGAAGGTTCACCGTAAAGCGTTGTGCCACAGTGTGGAACGCATTTTTCCGGTGAACCCCTTGTGAAGGCTGTTTGAGTGAAGGGTTCACCTTAATCGTTTGATTATTAGATAGAATGAAGGATGTGAACCCTTTTTTAATGAAAACATAATGAAGGGGGTGGGGAAGGAACATCACCTGCAGGACATCCGTAAAAAGTTCTCAGTAGATTGCTCGAACGTTTGCCGCACACCGGAAAGTCGTTTGCCTGACGTTTTCGGACTGTTTTCGCATTTCGATGGGACCAAGACGGCATCGCTGAAGTTTATGAGTTAATTAAAGGTGAATTTTTTGAACGGAATGAAAAAATAATTATCTTTGCCGCAGAATTTCCGGGTTCGTGCGAAGCTTGCCCTGACGGAGTAATTTATCAGGGATGCTGAAAACGGACGGAAGCCTGCGCCGAACCGCTTATGCGGGGGAAGGGTGGGGACGGAGATTCGCGACATATTAAAGGCGTTTACGTGACGTCTTGTTCTTGACTCTAAGGAATCTGGTAAATTTCAATTGTCGTCAGGGATGAGGCAACAGTAGATGTCCTCGGGATGTGTATATATGCGCATCCCTTTTCGATACGGGGCACTGTGTCGCAAAGGGAGAAGTTATATCCATATCGGCGTGGGCTCTGGATGTTGCTCGTTCAGCGACAGTGGGCATACCAGAGCCTCTTAGGGTGGGACGAGTAACGACGGTCTCACGCTTTTTTTGTGTCGTCACACAGGACTTCCGTGCCAAGGTGTGATGGATACGTTGATGAATGTAGCCAGTATTCCGGAAGAAAGCGGTAGCCGTCTTCCGAGTGAGGGATTGCCTCCCGTCACAGCCGCCGGTTCGCAAAGATGCGGGACCGGGGTGTCCTTGGAGTATGTCCTGCATCCGACGCACGGTCTTCCGCAAGAATGCCGATGGTATGTTTTGAGAGCTACGTATGGACGTGAACGGGAGGCTGAAGACTTGTTGAAGAAACGGGGCGTTTTGGTGTATGTGCCGAAACGGAAGACATTGAAGATGGTGAAAGGAGAGAAGAAGAAAGTAGAGGAATCCCTCTTGCCCAATCTTGTTTTCGTGTTTACGGACGAGTGCACGGCTCGCCGTTTGGTGTCATTCCCATTGAAATCTGAATCCCGTCGAAAGGACAAGATGCCCGTAAGCCTCCATTTCATGTACGACCATACGTCTTTGAATGAAAACGGGCTGAATGACGTGGTGGTTATACCCCACAAGGAAATGGTCAATTTTATTCGTTTTACCATCGGAGGAAGCGAGTCTATCCGTGCCGTCTCACCGGTTGATTTCCGGATTAAGAAAGACCAGCAAGTCATGATTACCGAAGGGGATTTCAAGGGCGTAGTGGGGCGAGTGGCCCGTATAGACCGCCAGACGTGTGTCATCGTGGATTTGCAGCCGATATGCTTTCTGGCTTCGGCCTATATACCCAAGGCTTTTTTGAGGGAACTTCCCGTACTGGATAAATCACGTATATAATAAAAGAGGTAGAAATGTTTGGTTTATTCTTCTTTGGCCGTTATCTTTGTGGAAGAATCATTTAAACAGGTTGTGAAGATGAGGTTTCCCATAGGCATACAGAGTTTTGAAAAACTGATAAAGGCCGGTTATCTATATGTGGATAAAACGGAGCTTATCTATAAGATGGTGGATACCGGTAATTATTATTTTCTGAGCCGTCCGCGACGGTTTGGCAAATCATTGTTGGTTTCCACTATCGAGGCCTATTTCAAAGGGAAAAAGGAGTTGTTTAAAGGGTTAGCCATGGAACGGCTAGAGACGGATTGGACGGAATGTCCGGTGTTTCATCTCGACTTGAACACCGGGAAATACGAAAGTGTCCAATCGCTTTTAGATACGTTGAACGAGGCCTTGACGGCATGGGAGCAAGAGTATGGGGCAGTGGAAGCGGAACGCAACGTGGGCTTGCGCTTCAAGGGAGTTGTGCAGCGTGCTTACGAAAAGACAGGTCACAGGGTCGCGATATTGGTGGACGAGTATGACAAGCCGTTGCTTCAGAACATCGGCAACAACGAACTTCAGGAAGAGTTGCGTGGCATTCTCCGTTTGTTTTATTCCGTGCTCAAGACGCAAGACCGCTATATCAAGTTTGGTTTGCTAACCGGAGTGTCAAAGTTCAGTAAACTCAGTGTGTTCAGCGACTTGAACAATCTGGAAGATATTTCGCTCAATCGCAATTGGGCTTCACTTTGCGGTATCACGGAAGAGGAATTGCACAGCGGGTTGAAACCGGCGGTGGAGGAGATGGCGGAAAGTAACGGACTGACTTATGAAGAAACACTGGATCGATTAAAAGAAATGTACGATGGTTATCATTTCGATAGAGATTCCATAGGGGTGTACAATCCGTTCAGCTTGTTGAATGCGTTGAAGAACAAACAATTCAATGACTATTGGTTTGAAACGGGCACTCCCTCTTTCTTGGTGGAGATGCTGAAACGTACGAATTATGAATTGAACCATTTGGCGCACGAGGAACAAACCTCGGATATGTTGAACAGCATAGATTCCGTACATAGGAATCCGGTTCCTCTGCTTTATCAGAGTGGTTATCTGACCATTAAAGGATATGACGAACGTTTCAGAATGTATAAGTTAGGCTTTCCGAACCAGGAAGTGGAAAACGGATTTGTGCGTTACCTGTTGCCATATTACGCCCCGAAAGAAAGGGGTGAATCGGAGTTCTTCATCCAAAAGTTCATCCAAGAGGTAGAGCGCGGCGATGCCGAAGCTTTCATGGAACGTTTGCAGACGATGTTTGCCGATAACAGTTACCAGGTAATGGGCAAGATGGAGCTCTACTTTCAGAACACCATGTATGTCATCTTCAAGATGATGGGCTTTTATACCGAAGTGGAGCGCACCACCCATCGTGGGCGTATCGACATCATCATCAAAACGGCGGATTACATCTATGTGATGGAAATCAAACTCGACGGCAGTGCCGACGAGGCTTTGCGACAGATTCATGAGAAAGGTTATGCCGAGCCTTACCGGAAAGATGGCCGGAAAGTGTTCCTAATTGGAGTGAACTTCTCGTCTGACACCAAAGGGGTGGAAGAGTGGAAGGTTGAGGAGTAGAAAATAGAAGATGACCGAAAGGTAAAGTTTATTTGTATTTTTTTTGTTTATGCGTCTTTCATAAAGGTATGAAGGATGGAATATTATTTTGAGAATTCCTTGTGGGGAAAGAGAACGTCTGTTTTTCATAGCAAGAATAAATAAAACATTGTAATCTTACTTTGCAAATAGGTAAGGTAAAATAGGACTTCCAGTTGAGTCTGCTATAATAGCCAACCCAAAATATCTTCTTAACGGTCGTTTTTACAAGTTGGTTTATTACTCAAAAAGTGTTATGCTATTATACTTTTGAATTTGTTGACAGTAAATATTTTGTTTGTAATGTATAGGAAATATGGTATCTCATCTTTGTTGTGGGTGATAATAACGAAGTATTGGAGGATAAAATATAAAATTTACCAATGTTTGACGATTGAAGAATTGTTAAGGCATAAGGTGGATTTCAATCCACAAAAATGCAGTTTTATCGGACGTACATTTTTAGAGTTGGAAAAAAACAGTAAAATTGTCATTGGCGATTATTTTATAGCAAGGTCTGGTGTTAATTCGGGAATTGATACAGGGAATGGGTGTAAAATTGCAGTAAAAAGCAATGCCGAATTAACAATAGGTAAATATTCTGGAATGACGAATACAGTCATTCAATGTCACAAGAAGGTGGTAATAGGGAATTATGTGAACATCGGTGCTGGATGTATGATAATGGATTCTAATTTCCATTCAACGGATTGGAGGGATAGGTTGGACAGGAAGAAGGATGTAGACAATCGTCGGAATGCTTCTGTTAAGATAGGGAATGTAGTTTTTATTGGTGCTCGTTCAATAATATGCAAAGGAGTGACAATTGGAGACCATTCTATGATTGCAGCGGGAAGTGTTGTTGTCAATGATATTCCATCCAATGAAGTATGGGGTGGAAATCCGGCTCGATTTATTAAAAAAATAGATATTTTGTAATCGTTAATTTTTTTAATTGTAATTATTCAACAAGCCGTGACCTTTACGGCTGTGTTTCATACATTTTATAAGAAATCCCGAATGGATAAGCTGAATTATTTAAAAGACAGGTTAATAGGTGGTGGTGCAAGGAGTAAGGCTGTAAAAAGGAATATTGTCGGTGGGCTGATGATAAAGGGCATCAGTATTTTGATTTCTTTTTTTATCGTACCGTTGACGTTAGGGTATGTAAATTCTGAAATGTATGGGATTTGGCTTACTATGTCTTCCATAATGATGTGGATGTATTTCTTTGATGTCGGTTTTACGCTTGGATTGCGCAACCGCTTGACGGAAGCGATAGCCCAGGGTGACTATGAAAAGGGACGTAAACTGGTATCCACCACCTACGTTATGATGGCTCTGATATTTTTGCCTTTGTGTACCTTGTTGGAACTGCTTTTACCATTAATTAGTTTGTCTTCGTTTCTGAATGTGGGAGAAGAGTATGAGGTGGAGATGCAGCATGCAATGAGTCTGTTGGTCTTGTTTTTTTGCTTACAGATGATTACAAATGTTTTTGCTTCTGTAGTTTCGGCGTTCCAAAAGGTCGCCTTGTCCTCCTTGTTTGGTGTAATAGGACAAGCCTTGTCTTTGGTTATTATATATTTGTTGACGAAATTCAGTCCTCCATCATTGAGTTACCTGGCATGCGCCATATCTGCCTCGCCAATTTTGATAACTTTGGTAGCTTCAATGTGTTTTTTCAGAGGGAAGTTTAAGAAAGTGGCTCCTCGTTTGAAAGGCTTTGAAAGGGAGTACGTTCGGGATTTGTTTTCTTTGGGGGGGAAGTTCTTCATTATTCAATTGCAGGTGGTTATATTATACCAATGCACGAATATTCTTATCTCAAATATATCCGGTCCGGAAGATGTAACGGTATACAATATTGCTTATAAATACTTAAGTGTGGCTATGATGGCCTTTACAATCATCGTAAATCCGTTATGGCCGGCCATGACGGACGCTTATTCAAGGAAAGATTTTGCTTGGATGAGAGGCATATATAAAAAGATGACTTATTTGTATTTAGTGTTTGCCGTTGGTATTTTATTTATGATTGCAGTTTCGCCCATGGTTTATAAACTGTGGGTTGGGGACAAAGTTCAAATTCCCTTTGTGATGACAGTGGTTGTAGGGCTTTATGTGATGATACACTCTTGGGATACTTTGCAGGTGCAGCTTATTAACGGTGTTGGTAAAGTAAGATTACAAAGTTATGTGACGATCGTGGGCTTGTTTTTCCATATTCCGATGTCATTGTTTATCAGTAAGTATTGGGGGGCAATAGGTGTTTTGGTTTCTATGATAATCATCAATGTTATATATGTCTTATTTTTTACGACACAAATCAGAAAAATAATAAATGATAAAGCAAAGGGGATATGGGCAGAATAAAGAATTGGATTGTTAAGTTTGGCTCTGCTATCTTAAAGAAGTTTGAATATAGGTATAACCAAATAATGTCAAAGTCAATAAGGCTTGGATATAGAGGGGTTGGAAGCATATTTGAATATCCTTCAGTAATAGGAAATCCATCTCAAGTATATTTGCATGACTATAGTCTATTACAACGTTACCATAAGATTCTTAATTATACAGGAAAATTCGTGATGAAGGAATATTCTGTAGCTGCAATCAATCTAACTGTGGTTACAGGGAATCATACTCCAACAGTTGGTGTTCCTCAGTATTTATTGGCACCATCCCATGTGAATGACCATGAGATGGATGTCATAGTGGAAGAAGATGTGTGGCTTGGGACGAATGTAACCTTAATAGCCGGTGCGCATATAGGGCGTGGTGCTGTGGTCGGTGCGGGTTCTATTGTGAATAAAGACATACCGCCGTATGCAATCGTGGTCGGTGTGCCTGCAAGAATAGTTGGTGTGAAATTCACTGTAGGGCAAATACTTGAGCATGAGCAAGTGCTGTACCCTGAAAATAAACGTTTTTCAAAAGATTATTTAGAGTCTTTGTTCGAAAGGTATTTCGATGGAAAAAAAGTGTTGGGTAAGGGAGGAGAAATATCCCAAGAAGATAAAGATAGATTAAGGAAAGTAGTGGAAGATACACATTTTCGCTATGTAAAATAGACATGATTGGTATTGTATTACTCATATTAGCTCTTTACACCTATGCTCAGAGAAGAATACGGCATATATCCATTGTCTTGTATTTGGGTTTTGTGCTTGGCATGCTTGGGGGATTTGGTTTTTTTCCCGATGAAGTAACTGGAGTGAAGAATGTGGATTTAGCCTTGGTATACACGTTGTTTGTAGGATTTGCAAATAAATGGAGGGTAAGCAGATGTTTGGCAAATACATTTACTTATAAAATGATATGTGCCTTTCTTTTATTTATTTTAATTTCATTTTTCTATTCTTGGTTGCATTATCACATTTCGTTTATTTCGTCTTTAAGAGGTGTTAGGTCCTATCTGTTAATACTAAGTATATTTGTATTCCAATATTTTACGAAAGAAGAGATGCAAAAATCTTTGAGGGTTCTATTTTATATTACATTTATCTCGTCCATCTTGTTTATTTTGCAGATAATAGTAAGGCATCCGCTGATGCCATATCCTTGGGATTATTCATTTGATGAGGCAACAGGTCTGATTCGGTTGTATAATAGCCCACCGCTATTATACTTCTTCTTGTTGGCAAGTTTGGTTGAGAATAATTTAATTCCAAAGAATTTGATATGGTGGGCAAGGGGCGTTTTTTTGCTTGCATTGCTGTGTACGTTGGGACGAACCCAGATAGGTATTGGCATATCCGGATTGCTTATATTGTTATTGCTTAATGGAAAAGTGGGAAAGGTTTTTCAGTTTGCGGTTTTATTTATTATCATTTTGCTTCCATTTTCTGATATGATTGAACAGAGGTTTTCTGGCGGAGGAACAAAGGAGGATTTGGCTCGGGTAACTTCTAAGGATTATATAGATTACAAAGGAGGGGACGGGACATTTATATATCGAATCGCATGGATGTATGAGCGGATGGAATATATGAAAGGAAGACCTTGGGATGAGAATTTGTTTGGCCTTGGGCTGATTTTGGAGGGTGACCCTCAAGTGTATAAAATGTATGATTTTATAATCGGTTTGAAGAATTCAGACGGCTATACCTCACAATTGTCTACCCCTGATATCGCTTATGGGGAAATACTTACGCGATTGGGGTATTTGGGTGGAATTTTATATATAGGTATCATTCTGTCTATGATGTCATTCTTTTTTAAATGTAGAAATGATTCATTGTTATGCAAATTGTCATTCTGCCTGTTGTTGATGGGAATGTTTATGTCATTTTCCGGTTCAACGATGGCACAGCCTAAGAATCTTTCTATTTATCCTTAATTCCGCAACATAATTGATAATTATTTTTATAAGTTCCTGAGCAACATTT
>OOAN01000737.1_pt1 | contig 22257 bp, 18 predicted proteins | sample 1671301 | NCBI WGS metagenome assembly OOAN01 (sample SAMN06348142, study PRJEB24527) | human gut metagenome | biome: human gut; feature: ankylosing spondylitis patient; material: feces | host: Homo sapiens | place: China | collected 2015-10
TCAGCTTCTGGAAGGGCATCCGGGTGGGGCCGATCAGGGCAATGGAGCCCCACAGCCCGCCGCCTACCAGATACCGGTCGCTCACGATGCACAGCCCGGGGATCTGCGGTTCCAGATCCTCGCCCAGCAGCACGCTTTCGCTGCGGTTGTCCGGGGGTGCGATCAGGCTTGCGGCCTGTTCCTCGTCGTTCAGCAGGGTAAGGATATCACCCACCCGGCCGTCCAGCTGCGGCCAGTCCAGCAGGTACTGCTCGCCGCCCAGAAATACATGGGGCTTTACGCTGTCCTGCAAAATTGCGGCTGCGGCGCTGACCACCGGCACAAGCTCCGGTGCGATCTGGCTGCACAGCTCGCTGAGCATCCGGGTGGAAAGATCCACCGGCGCCACAAAGGTAAGGTTGCGGTTGAGCAGCGCCGCAAGGGCAGCTGCATTTTCCCGGGAAAGCCCGGTGCGTACCCGCGCCACCCGGGTGCGGACGTAACCGGCGGTGGTCACAGCCAGCACTGCGGCTGCGCTGCGGCCCACCTGCACCACCTCGTAATGGGCGATGCACAGATCCTCGGCGCAGGGGGTGCTGACGGCGGCGGTGCAGCCGCTGATGGCGGCCAGCGCCTTGGCAGCGCCCTGTGCCAGCTTTTCCGGCTCGTGGTCAAGGCTGGCGAACACCGCATCTACCCGGGCGCGGGTAACGCGGTCCAGCGGCTGATCATCGGTCAGCAGGTTGTCCAGATAATACCGGTAGCCCTTGGCGCTGGGCACACGCCCCGCGCTGGTGTGGGGCTGCTCCAGCAGACCCAGCTTTGTCAGCGCCGCCATCTCGTTGCGCAGCGTTGCGCTGGACACTGCCATATCAAAGTAGTTTGCCAGCACGCTGCTGCCCACCGGCTCGCCCTCAAGGCCATACAGCGCCACGATCGCCTGCAAGACCCGTTGCTTGCGTGCATCCATCGTCATAGCGCCTGCCTCCTTTTTGTATCGCTTTTGTTTGTTTAGCACTCCTTGTTCCTGAGTGCTAAGACCATTATAACCGTTTTTGCCCTGCTGTCAAGCCCTTTGCAAAAATGTTTATAAAGATTCATAATTCTGTCATAAAGGGGGTGTGAACTCCCTCAGTCAAAGCCTGCGGCTTTGCCAGCTCCCTCTGGGAGGGAGCCTTTGGCATGGTGGTACAGTTTTCGGCTAAAGTGCAAAGCTTGCGGAAGAGAACGCTCCCCCGGGGGGAGCTGTCGCGCAGCGACTGAGGGGCTATAAATGGAGAAGCGAAAAAAGCGTTAAAGCGATAGCGCCGACTGGCGCAGCGCTAGCTTTTTTGTGCTTCGACTTCTTCTTTAGGATTGTCAAGGGCGTGCAGCCCTTGGCCCGTTGCGGGGTGGGTGGAGTCCAGAGGTAGGGAGGGGGGAGTCGGAACACCCCTCCCTGCCTCTGGCCCAGCGGAGCGTCCCTGCACGCTGAAGGCAGGCAGAAAGTCACCCCGCAAAGCGCACACTTTTCTGGTTCTCTTTTGGTGTCAAAAGAGAACATCCCCGGGCAGCAGTGTTTTAATTTTCCCCCACTTTCAGCGATTCGCGCAGTTTTAACCCCCATTCGCGCAGAATTTCTTTTGTTTTTGCCTAGTTTATGGTATATTTATGGTAACGACACCCCGTATAAAAACCACACGAAAGGAGCGAACCCCTATGAAAGCCAAACGCATTGTAAGCATCCTGCTGACCGGCAGTATGCTGCTGTCCCTGTTGCCGGTGTCTGCACTGGCAGCTGCCCCGGTGTTCGATGCACCCGCCCAGACCACGGCCAAAAAGGTTGCACCCCTTGTACAGGAGGCCGACGCCTCCCGCAGCACCGAGGAGGAAGCCGCCACCCGCAGCAGCCGTGATCTGGACGCAGAAAACGGCACCGCCGATAGCATTACCATCCAGCTGAACGCCGAAGGCAAGCCTGCAAGCGAGGGTGACTTTGGCAATTGGTACTACAGCGCTGCCTCCGGTTGTTGGCTGTACAATGGCGTTTTTGCCCTGCAGCCCTCCTCGGAGGCCGAGGCTGAAAGCGCATTGCAGGCAACTCTCTATATTAAAGATGCCGAATTTAACGGCGGCACCGTCGGCAGAAGAGCCCACAACGAGGGCACCATCTCCGACGGCACCTTCCAAGGGGAGGTGTACAACTACGGCACCATCTCCAATGGTACCTTCCAAGGGGCTATGTCCAACGACGGCACCATCTCCGGCGGCACCTTCCAAGGGGATGTGAACAACAACTACCGGGGCACCATCTCCGGCGGCACCTTCCAAGGAGAAGCGTCCAACCGGGGCACCATCTCCGGCGGGACCTTTGAAAAGAAAGTGCTGCTCATGAATGGTGACGCTTCCATCACCATCAGCGACGGCCTGTTTGACGGCGTGGTTGTCAACAAAGGACGTTACGGCTCGCTTTCCATCACCGGCGGCCTGTTTACCAAAGATGTGGATGTATACACCATCAGCACGGGCAATCTTTCTATCACCGGCGGTTATTTTGTGGCAAAGCCTATCATGCCGCAAGGCAGCAACACCGGCTTTGCCACTGTGCGCGATCAGAATGGCAGAACCTTCCAAGTGCCTGTAAATGAAGACTTTTCTGAAAACGGCTACGGAACCCTTTATGTGCCTCACGGTACATCTGAGCAGGCAAACCCCATTACCGTAAAGACCGATACCGTATTGACCGACTGCCTTGCAGACGGCGAATCCATTATGGATAGCGTACAACAAAACGCGGACGGCAGTTACACCATCGAGGTATCCCAGCCGAAGTCCATCGTGCTGGTGACCGCGGAGCCTACACCGCCTACACTGGATGACTCCGAGATCGACTCGGCGTTCTCCTCCGGCGCAGCCGCACTTGGCATCGTGCTGGGCACTGCGGGTCTGGGTTATGCCACATATATCTACGGTTCTTCCTTGTACCTGCACTATGCGCTGCCGGACGGCTTTATCCCCTCCACCCGGCAGGAGCTGGCAAACGTCCTGTGGACGACTGCCGGCAAGCCCGACCCTGTAAGCACCGCCCTGTATACCGATATCCCCGCTGACAATATCGAGCAGCAGAAGGCCGCCCGCTGGTGCGCAGAGCAGGGTCTGATGTCCGACTACGGTGCAACCTTTGGCCCGGACACCAAGGTGACCAATGCACGCATCATCCTCGCATGGAACCGCCTGAAAAAGGTGCCTGTGACCATCACAAACTAATCATCCTCACATTCATCCTTTCATGTACACCGCCGCCCGGCTTGCTTCCACAGGCCGGGCGGCGGTGTTTTCACTCCTCCATCTGCTTTGCCAGAAAGGCCGCTGCCACTGCAACCGCCTTGCACTGGGCGTCCTCCGGGCAGGCGGTGCGGTCCTCGGTCAGTAAACCCACCGCGCCGGTCACGTCCCCGCCCGCCAGTACCGGTGCGGCGCATAGCAGCACTCGGGGTGCGCCCTCGCAGGGCAGCAGGGTCTTTTCCGGTGTGCCGGGGCTCTGGTAGGGCTTGCGGGCATCCATCAGCTTTTCCAGCGGCTGGCTGATGCTGCGGTCGGTCAGCTCCCGCCGTCCGCTGCCGCTGACCGCCAGAATGCGGTCCCTGTCGCACACAAAGGCGGTCAGCGCAAACTGGCGGCTGAGCACCTCTGCCAGCTGGGCGGCAAGGGTGTTCACCTCGCCCATGGGCGAGTATTTTTTAAAGATCACTTCCCCGTCGCCGGTGGTAAAGATCTCCAGCGGGTCGCCCCGCCGGATGCGCTGGGTGCGGCGGATCTCCTTGGGGATCACCACCCTGCCAAGCTCGTCGATGCGGCGCACGATACCGGTTGCTTTCATTATTTTGCCCTCCTTGCGGTTTCCTTTGTATGTAGTATCTGTCAGCGGCGGCAAATTATACCGGCAGCGCATTTTTTGCTTTGCCCGCCGCATTGCGTTCCGGGCGGGGTTCTGCTACAATAAATAGGAATAAACCCAAAGAAAGCAGGTGTCCGCATGGCACACATCCTTATTCTGGGCGGCGGTGCCGCCGGACTGGCCGCTGCGCTGGCGGCTGCACAGGCCGCGCCCGCTGCCCGCGTCACGGTGCTGGAGCGCAACCCCAAGGTGGGCAAAAAGCTGCTGGCTACCGGCAACGGCCGCTGCAATCTGGACAACACCGCCATTGCGCCGGAAAAATACTTCACCGCCGACCCCGCCGCGCTGCGGCCTTTGCTGGCGGCGGTGGATGCCGCCGCGCCGCTGGCGTGGTTTGAGCAGCTGGGGCTGTATACCCGCACCGATGAAGCCGGGCGGGTGTATCCCTATTCCAATCAGGCGGCCGACGTGCTGGCGCTGCTGGAGCTGCATTTGCAGCGGCACACCGTACAGCTGCGCACCGGCTGCACGGTAAGCACCCTGCGCCAGAGCAAGGGCGGCTACGCGGTGCAGTTTACGAACGCTGAGGGCGGCACCGAAAATCTGCGGGCAGATGCCGTTATCTGCGCCATGGGCGGCGCCGCCGGGCCGCAGTTCGGCACGGACGGCTTCGGCACCCGCTTTGCCGCCGACTGCGGCGGGCAGATGCGCCCCCTTTACCCCTGCCTGACCGCCCTGCAATGCGCAAAGCCGAACAAAAGCCTTGCAGGCATCCGCGCCAAGGCCGCCGCCCGTCTGCTGGACGGCGACCGGGTATTGGCTGAAGAAATGGGCGAGGTACAGTTCACCGACTACGGACTTTCCGGCATCTGCATCATGCAGCTGTCCGGCCTGCTTGCCCCCGGGCGCAGGCTGAGAGACCCGGCAGTGGAGCTGGATCTGTTCCCGGAACTGAGCGAGATGGACCTGACCCGTCTGCTTGCCCGGCACGCCATTCAAACCGCATCCGACACCCTTGCCGGGTTCTGGACAGGGCTGTTGAACGTCAAGCTGGGCTACGCCCTCTGGGAAGCTGCCAATATGCCCAACAACCGCTCGGTCAAGCAGATGCAGCCCCTTGCCCACGTTGCCAAGCACTGGCGGTTCGAGGGGCTTACCCCCTGCGGCTGGCGGCAGGCGCAGACCACCGGCGGCGGGCTTGCCCTGACCGAGGTGGAGCCGACCTTCCAGTTCAAGGGCTGTCCGGGGCTGTACTTCGTGGGGGAAACGTTGGACTGCGCCGGAAGCTGCGGCGGCTTCAACCTGCACTGGGCGTTCGGCAGCGGCCTTGCCGCCGGGCGGGACGCCGCAAAGCACCTTTGCAGCCGAAAACGGTAACAGAAAAGGGACGAGGAAAAGCCCGCGGGCTTTCCCTCGTCCCTTTTATTCTCTAAATCAGGCCGCCTTATTCTCACCCTTGGAAAGCAGCTTTGCACGCTCCAGCGCGGGGCGCAGTGCCAGATACAGCACCACGGCGCAGGCAGTGGAAGCCACACTGTTCACAAAGGTGACGCCGCCGGCGATCTTGGTCAGCGCCTGTGCCACGGTGTACTCCTGCCCAAAGATGTACACGTTGCGGAAGTAGCCAAGGAAGGGGTCGGTGAACACGTTCAGCAGCAGACCGGAACCCGCAGAGACGATCACCTTGACCAGATACCCGGCGCTGTGACGATCCTGATCCCGCAGCTTGAACACCTTATGTGCCACGGCACCGCAGGTGATGCCGATGATGAACTTGAGCACGAAGGTGGTAATGGCGTAGCCCGGGTCACCGGCAAGGATATCTGCCAGCGCCAGACCGATGGCACCCGCCAGACCGCCGGATACACCGTCCAGCAGCAGCGCCGTCAGGGCAGTAAAGGTGTTGCCCAGATGGAACGAGGAGCCGCCGTAGAACGGGATGCGGAAGAACAGGTAGGCCACAAGGCTCAGCGCAGCCATCACGCCGGTAAGCGCCAGCTCGTGCACCGTAAAGCGGCGCTTGTACAGCACACTGAAAAACAGGATCAGGATAACGACGACTGCCAGCAGCAGCCACATTGCAGTAGTAGACATGATACTTTCCCTCCAATCACGCCGATAACCCCACAAAACTACTTGACATTTGGGTGTCCGGCGGGTATGCTCCTATTATACGCAGAACTGACCCCATGAAAATACCCAGAATAAAGTTTTTTTATGGGGTCAGTTTGACACAATGCCCAGATGGGAGGGACATTCTATGGTACATCTGACCACGGCGCTGGACCCGGCTTCGGCGGTGCCGCTGTACGAGCAGCTCTACCGCAGCCTTGCCGCCGAGATGCGGGCGGGCACCCTGACGGCGGGCACCCGGATGCCCGGCAAGCGGCGGCTGGCGGCAGAGCTGTCGATCTCGGTGAACACGGTGGACACCGCCTACCAGATGCTGGCGGCAGAGGGCTACCTGACCGCCCGGGAGCGCAGCGGCTTTACGGTGCAGGAGTATCTTGCCCTGCCGCAGGGGGTGCAGCCGCCCGCCGCCCATCCCGCGCCGCCGGCAGAGCACCCCGCCGAAACCGCCCCGCCGGTACAGTTTGATTTATCCACCCGGGGCGTGGACCCGGGGCTGTTCCCCTTCCGCACATGGGCGCGGCTGCAAAAGGAACTGCTGTACTCCGCGCCGGAGCTGCTCACCCCCGGGGATGCCCGGGGCGATGCCGCGCTGCGGCAGGCGCTGGCAGGGTATCTGGCCGAGTACCGGGGCGTGCAGTGCGACCCGGAACAGCTGGTGGTGGGTGCAGGGCTGGAATATCTTCTGGGGCTGCTGGCACCGCTGCTGCCCGGCCCTGCCGCCGTGGAGACCCCCGGCTACCCCCGCGCCCGGCAGGTGCTGGAAAACAACGGCGTGCCCTGCCGCTGTCTGCCGGTGGACGCGGACGGGCTGTCGCTGACGGCCCTTTCTGCCAGCGATGCAGCGGTGTGCTACGTCACCCCCAGCCACCAGTTCCCCACCGGGGTCACCATGCCCGCCGGACGCCGGGCGGAGCTGCTGCACTGGGCAGCCCGCGCCCCGGGGCAGCGGTACATCATAGAGGACGACTACGACTCCGAGTTCCGTTTCGATACCCGCCCGCTGCCCAGCTTGCAGGGCATGGCGGGCGCAGACGGCCCGGTGGTGTACCTGTCCACCTGCTCCCGCAGCCTTGCCCCGGGCATCCGCATTGCCTACATGGTGCTGCCCCGGCAGCTGCTGGGCGCGTGGCAGGAAAAATACCGGCTCTACTCCGGCACGGTGGGGCGGTTTGAGCAGCAGACGCTGGCACGCTTCATCACCGAGGGCTATTTTACCCGGCACTTAGCGCGGGAGCGCACCGCCTACAAAGCCCGCCGGGATGCGCTGGTAGCTGCGCTGCGCACCTCCTTTGCGCCGGAGGAGCTGACCCTTGCGGGGCTGCACACCGGCCTGCACCTGCTGGCACAGCTGAAGGACCCGCCGCCGGATGCCGCCCTGCGGGCTGCTGCCCGGCAGTATGGGGTGCGCTGTTCCCTGCTGAGCGACTACGACCTGACCGGCACGGCGCATTCTGCCGCCGGGACGCTGGTGCTGGGTTACGGTTCACTGCCGGACGCGGACTGCGCTGCCGCCGGGGAGAGGTTGAAAAAGCTCTGCACCGCCGCCCGGGAGGCATCGGACACCGTATAGTGCCCGCCTGCCCAGTCCCCGGGCAGGGCGTCGGCGGTGATATCCACTGGCTCGGCGCTGGTGGCTAAAAATTCCAGTGTGCGTTCCAGTGTAGCAAGGTCTACGGCGGTCAGGCTGGTCAGCAGACTGCTGCTCACCTCCCGCAGACCCTGCGGCAGGGTGGTGGGCAGCAGCTCCAGTGCCTGCCGGAAAAACGCATCCCACACCGCCGCCCGGGCGGCGGCGCTGCGCCGGGGCGAAAGAGAAGTGTCGGCATCCAGCGCCGCCAAAAAGCTGTGAGCATCGGCGGCGGAGATGCCCTGCACCCCGGTGCCTTTGCCGTACCGCGCCAGCTGCTCCGGGGTGAGCGCCCCGGTAAAACCCACCCGCACTGCGCCGTACCGCGCCGCAAGCTTTGTCAGCACCGCCGGAGCGATGGCAAGATAATCGGTATCCTCCGGCAGGGCGAACACCTCGCCCAGCGCCTCCCGGCAGCGGGCAGGGCCTGCGGCGGCGTAACAGTCCGCAAGGGGGACATTTTTGCCCCCGAAGGGCACTTCCAGCGCGGCGGGCACCGCCAGCAGATGGATGCAGTTCTGCCCGGCGTTCAGGTAGGCCAGCACAAAGCCCGGGGTCTCGTCTGCCACGCACAGCAGCACGGTGCACTGGTCGGCGGCTTTGGGCAGACGGATGGGCACCCCGCTCTGGCTTTTTGCAGCCTGCCGCAGACTGCTGCGCAGCTGGGCGCGGCTGAGCAGCACTGTGCCGCCCACCAGCGGCAGCAACACCAGCAGGGCGGCGCACAGCGCCGCCCAGAAGGGACGCCAGCCGCTGCGTTTTGCGTGTTTCATGGCTCTGCCTCCTTTTTGTGCATAAAGCATGACCCAACGGGCGACCCTTTATGCAGAAAGGCAGGGATGCTGTATGGATAAAACAAATACCCCCAACGAAAAAGACCGCGAGGAACAGGAGGACTTCTGGCTGACGCTGGAACCCCTTCCCGCCCCAGACCCCGAAAAGCCCTCCGCACCGCATGAGGACTAAGGCTGCTGCATAGGATACGGTAAAAAGGGGGGATGGGATGCCAGAGCGGTTCATGCGGGGGATCGAGGCTTTGAACGGCATCGTGTGGGGGCCGGTGGGGCTGGGGCTGCTCTTCGGCACCGGGCTGCTGCTGACGGTGCGCACCGGAGGCTTCCAGCTGCGGCGGTGGGGCTACTGGATGCGGCACACCCTCGGTGCCATCCTGACCGACCGGAGCGTCACCGCCCATACCGCCCGCGAGGAACAGGCCATCAGCCAGTTTCAGAGCCTGTGCACCGCGCTGGCGTCCACCATCGGCACCGGCAACCTTGTGGGGGTGGCCACCGCCATCCTTTCCGGCGGGGCGGGGGCGGTGTTCTGGATGTGGGTCATGGCGCTGCTGGGCATGATGACCAGCTACGCTGAGAATGTGCTGGGCATCTACTACCGCCGCAAAGACCCGGCGGGCGGCTGGCGCGGCGGGCCGATGTACTACCTGCGGGACGGCCTTGGCGGCAAACCGGGGCGGGGGCTGGCGGTGCTGTTTGCCGCGTTCTGTGCGCTGGCAAGCTTTGGCATCGGCAACCTGAGCCAGCTCAATTCCATCGCGGGCAATCTGCAGGCGGCCTTCGGCGTGCCGGAGGCCGTCACCGGCGCGGTGCTGGCGGCAGTGTCGGCGGTGATCTTGCTGGGCGGGCTGAAGCGTGTGGCTGCGGTGGCGGAACGGCTTGTCCCCGCCATGGCACTGCTGTACATCGTGGGTGCGCTCACCGTGGTGGGGGTGCATATCACCGCTGTCCCGGCGGCGCTTGCCGCCATCGTAAAGGGCGCGTTCGGGCTGCGCGCCGCCGGTGGGGGCATCGTAGGCTATGGGCTGTCCCGGGCGGTCACTTGGGGCTTCAAGCGGGGTGCTTTTTCCAACGAAGCGGGGCTTGGCTCCTCGGTGATGGTGCACGCGGCTTCCAACGTAAAGGAGCCGGTGCAGCAGGGCATGTGGGGCATTTTTGAGGTGTTTGCGGACACCATGGTGGTGTGCACCCTGACGGCGCTGGTGGTGCTGACCTCCGGCTTTGTGGATCTGGACACCGGGCGCATTGCCGCCGGGGCGGCGGGCAGTGCGCTGGTTGGGCAGGCCTTTGACGCCGTGTTTGGCACGCTGGGGTCAAAGCTCATCGCAGTGTGCATCCTGCTGTTCGCCTACTCCACCACTCTTGGCTGGAGCTGCTACGGCTGCAGGGCCGTGGAGTATCTCTTCGGCGCAGGGGCAGGGGCGGGCTACCGGGTGCTGTTCGTGGCGCTGATGCCGCTGGGCGCGGTGATGCGGCTGGACCTTGCATGGACGCTTTCCGACACCTTCAACGGCCTGATGATGCTGCCGAACCTCATCGGCGTGGTGGCGCTGTCCGGTACGGTGGTACGCATCACACAGAACTATCTTGCCCGCAAGCTGCACGGCAGCCCCGCGCCGCCGCTGTTGTCTGCGGGTGAGACGATTTAAAATCGTCAGCCCCGCCCCTTGTCCCGGGGCGGGGTTTGTGCTATGCTAAGGGATACAAGCGATTTTTTGCGCTGAGAGGAGGAGCCCCATGGCCGCCGTAAAAACACGGAATACCGCTACCCTTATGACCGAGGGCAGCATTGTAAAAAGCCTGCTGCTGTTTGCCCTGCCGCTGATCTTCGGCAACCTGCTGCAGCAGATGTACAACACCGCCGACAGCATCATCGTGGGCAATTTTGTGGGCAGCAACGCCCTTGCCGCCGTGGGCTCCAGCGGGTCGCCCATCTACCTGCTCATCGGCTTCAGTCAGGGGCTTGCCGTGGGCGCGGGCGTGGTGGTGTCGCAGTATCTGGGCGCGGGCGACCACAAGGAGACCCGCGAGGCGGTGCACACCTCCCTTGCCATTGCGGTGGTCATGGGGCTTTTGCTGACGGTGGGCGGCGTTGCCTGCGGGCGCGCTTTGCTGGTGGCCATGAACACCCCCGCCGAGGTGCTGGCCGACGCTGTGACCTATATCCGCATCTACTTTGGCGGGGTGCTGTTCAGCGTGGTGTATAACATGACCGCCGGCATCCTGAACGCCGCCGGCAACTCCCGCCGCTCGCTGGTGTATCTGGCATGGGCGTCGGTGACCAACATCGTGCTGGACTTTGTGTTCATCGTGGGGCTGCGGATGGGGGTGGCGGGCGCTGCCATCGCTACCGACTTAAGCCAGCTGGTGTCCTGCGTGCTGAGCCTGCGCTTTTTGATGAAAAGCGAGGACGCCTGCCGGGTGGAGCTTTCCGCCATCCGGCTGCACCGCAAAATGGCAGGCCGCATCATCCGGGTGGGCCTGCCCACCGGCATCCAGAACATGGTCATCTCCTTTTCCAACGTGCTGGTGCAGGCCAGCGTGAACAGCTACGGCGCCGCCGCCATGGCGGGCTTTGCAGCCTACATGAAGATCGACGGCTTCAACATTCTGCCGGTGAGCAGCATCAGCATGGCAGCTACCACCTTTGTGGGGCAGAACTATGGTGCGGGGCGTCTGGACCGGGTAAAGCGCTCGGTGTGGGTCACCCTTGCTATTGGGGTCATCTACACCCTTTGCACCGGCGCGGCGCTATTGGCCGGACAGGACGCCATTCTGCACCTGTTCACCGCCGACGAGGCCGTGGTCACCTACGGCAAGCTGGCCATGCGGTGGTTCTGTCCGTTCTACTTCCTGCTCAGCATCCTGCACGGCCTTGCCGGTGCCGTGCGCGGCACGGGTGCCAGCATCCCACCCATGGTGGTGCTGCTGGTCTCGCTGTGCCTGTTCCGTGTGGTGTGGATCCAGTTTCTGCTGCCCTTCTTCTCCGGCATCGAGGGCGTGTTCATCCTCTACCCCGTCAGCTGGGGTCTGGGCGCATTGCTCATGATCCTGTATGCGTGGAAGGGCAAATGGATGGAGTATCATACATAACATTTTTACAAACAACGACCCGCCGCACTGAAAGAGATGCGGCGGGTCGTTGTTTTTCAGGTACTCCTGTCGGGGCAGCTTACCATGCAAAGCCCACGGAGTCCATGTCGATCTTCTTTTCCATCAGCCCCAGACGGCTCTCGATGAAGTTGACAGCCATATCCGGCCACTGGGCGATCTGGGTGTAGTAGTCCACATAGCCCTTGGTGCCAGTGCCCAGACCCACACCGTGGGGCGCATCAGGTGCCAGATAGAAGCTGAAGTCCGTGAAGATATTTGCGCACTCCGGCAGAGAGGGCAGCATCATCGCACTCAGGCCATCTTTCTGACCCACAACACCAAAGACCGGAGGCAGGTTGGGGTTCTTCGTGAAGTTCAGACCAGTGACAAACAGTCCGTAGATGGGGATCGCCACATTCAGGTCAGCGCTCTCATGGTCCACAGCATCGCAGACGTAGCTGGGGTAGACCTTATCCGGGGTATTCGTAGTGCCGAACTGGTCGGCCACCACCTGCATCACATTCATGCCGCCAGCAGAGAAGCCCACAGCGATCATGATATCGGTCTTGCCGATGTGTTTTTCAGAGGCGTTGTGGCGGATGTAGCGGATAGCACGGGCCAGATCCAGCTGCTGATCCACAGCGGCATAAGGGTTGACGCGGCGCTGCAGCACAAAGGCGTTGTAGCCGTTCTTGTTGAAGAACTCGGCCACCGGGTAGCCTTCCACCACGTTGTTGCGGTGGGTGCTGCCGCCGCCTGCAATAATGATCACGTTGCCCTTCACCTTGCCCTGATCTCGCAGCAAGTACGGGTTCAGGAAGGGACGGAAGCCCTCGTTATCGTAGCAATTTTCCCAGTTGGTGGGCAGCGGAGATTCCACGGCCATCTGATCTCCCCAAATTTCCCAAACGGTGCTCTTGGGGTCCTTGATCTGGCGCAGCGCCTTGCGGGCATTGGTCAGAGCAACACACATATCGTAGTGGGAGGCGTTGATACCGGGCACAGGTGCACCGTCCACCTTCTCGTACTGAGCACGGGACAGCTTGTGGAACAGCACATAGAACTTGTCAAAATCGCCCCGGAAAGCAGCCGGATAAAAGGCCACCTCGCGGGAGAGACGGAGTTCCTCTGCCACCATGGCCTGCACCTCAGCATCGGTGTGCACGCCAGCGTTTTCAGCAAAGGATGCGGGCGCCATGCCAGCCACTGCGCCCATGGTCACAGCAGAAGCGGCAGAAAGCTTCATAAAGTCTCTTCTGTTCATCATCATTTCTCCTTTTAAATGCAGACGGCTCATTTGTGCAGAGCAAAGCCGCCCAAAGCTGTGCAGCAAACGCCCTGCTGCCGGGCCCGATAGACATTCCAGTTGTATCATGCCATCGAAATCTGCACAAATCGTACCACAATATAACGAGCTTGTAAATAGATTTTGTTGTTTTTGTGTGAAATTGATATATTAGTATGTCAGTTCTTGTGAAAATCAACAAGCATGAGAATGGGTACAAAAAAGGACTGCCATGCACTCTGCACGGCAGTCCTTTTTATCTTATTACAGCTTTTCAAACACCAGAAAGCGGAAGGCGATGGTGGTGGTGAGCTGCGGCAGAGCCGCAAGGCGGGCGGCACCGTCGCGGGGCGTTTTCCAGTAGTAGGGGGTCATGGCAAACAGGGCTTCCAGCTGGGCGGCGGGCACGGTGATGGTTCCCTGCACCTCACGCTCATCAATGGCGCGGAAGCCCGGGTACTCCACCTGCTGCACCGGGTTTTTGTAGGGCTTTTCGTAGAGCACGGCCTTCATCTGGTACAGATGCTCTGCCCCCGGCACAACGTAAATCATGTGCCCGCCCGGGCGCAGCACCCGGCTGAACTCCTCCTGTGCAAAGGGCGAAAAGCAGTTCAGCAGCACGTCTGCCCAGCCGGTGCGCACCGGCTGGCTGAAGCTGGACGCCACCGCATACTGCGCGGCGGGCAGCGCCTTTGCCGCCAACCGCACCGCGGGCTTTGCGATATCGAACCCGGCCAGCTGCAACGGCTTTTCTGCCGCCGCGAACTGCTGCGCGATGCAGCGGTCGTACCAGCCCTCGCCGCAGCCTGCGTCCAGCAGATGCAGCGGGGCGTCCTTCGCGGCGGGCACGCCGTGGGCAAGGCACAACTCCCCCAGCGCCTGCCCGAAAATGCCGTAATATCCGGCGTTCAGGAAGGCGCGGCGGGCAGCTACCATCTCCTTGCTGTCCCCGGGGGCTTTGGTGCGCATGCTCTGCACCGGCAAAAGATGCCAGTAGCCCTCCCGGGCGCGGTCAAAACAGTGGCCTTTTTCACATTTCAGGTCATTCTCCCCTTGCAGCGCGCCGCCGCACAGGGGGCACTGCCACGGGGCAAAGGCTTCGTTCCGGCTCATACTTCTTCGCTGTGATCCTCAATGGGTGCAGTGGCACCGCCGTGGGCGTCCATATACTCCTCAAAGCTGGTGTACTTCTGCTGGGGCGGGCGGCGGCTGATGAGCACCAGCCCCGGGTCCTCGTCCCGGGCGGCAGCATTGCGGCCGCGGCGGGCAGGCTCGGCCTTGGCAGCGCGGGGTGCGCTGCCGGTGCGGCTCTGATTCCCGGCATTGCCGCGCTCGTTGCGGGCAGGGCGGGCGTTATTATTCTGGGCAGCGGGGCGGGCATTGCGCTGTTCACCCCGGTCGCTGCGGTCGTTGCGGCGGCTGCCGCTGCGGTTTGCGTTCTGGTTATTCTGGGGCTCCTGTGCGCTGCGGATGGCGGGTGCTGCCGGAGCAACAGGAGTCTTGCGTGCCGGGCGCAGCGGAGTAGCCTCCGGGGCGCTGACAAAATGGGGGTCAAATTTGGGCTGGACGTTGCTGCCTCGGGCTGGGGCGGCATTCTCGCGGCGGGCGCGGGGCGCTGCCGCTTCCTTGGGGGCGTTTGCGCCCCGGTTGTTGGCGCGGCGGTCGTTGCGGGCTCCGCGCTTTGTGTTGCTGTCTTGCATCAGTGTTTCCTCTTTTTTCGGTTTTGCAGGCACCGCGTTCTTTGCAGCCTTCGGCTCCTGCTTCGGCGCGGGCGCAGCTGTCTTTGCAGCCTTTGCGGGCGCAGTTTCGGCCTGTTTTTTCGGCGCTTCGGCCAAGTTTTCCGCTTCGGGGCGGGGCTTTTTGCCACGCACGGGCAGCACCGGGCGCACCGGGGCGGGCACGCCGTCCCACGGATGACCGGATACCACCGGGATCTTGCGGCGGTTCAGCTTTTCAATGCCTGCCAGATACTCCTGCTCCTCCGGGGCGCAGAAGCTGACTGCGGTGCCGTCCGCACCGGCGCGGGCGGTGCGCCCGATGCGGTGCACATAGGTCTCCGGCACCTCGGGCAGGTCGTAGTTGAACACATGGGAAAGCTCGCTGATATCAATGCCGCGTGCGGCGATATCGGTCGCCACCAGCACCCGGGTCTTGCCGGACTTGAAATCCTCCAGCGCGGTGACGCGGGCGGTCTGACTCTTGTTGCCGTGGATGGCGGCGGCGGGGATGCCCTGCTTTGTCAGATCCTTTGCGATCTTATCCGCGCCGTGCTTGGTGCGGCTGAACACCAGCGCATTGACCACCGGCGGCTGCAGATTTTTGATGAGCCACGGCAGCAAAAGCTTTTTGTTGCCCTTTTCCACATAGTACAGGCTCTGCTGGATGCGGTCAACGGTGCTGGACACCGGGTCTACCTTGACAAAGGCGGGGTCGCGCAGGATGCCGGCAGCCAGCTGCTCGATCTCGGCGGGCATGGTGGCACTGAACATCAGGTTCTGGCGCTGGGCGGGCAGCTTTGCAATGACCTTTTTCACGTCATGGACAAAGCCCATGTCCAGCATCCGGTCGGCCTCGTCCAGCACAAAAATTTCCAAAGCGGACAGGTCGATAAAGCCCTGTCCGATCAGGTCATTCAGCCGTCCCGGGCAGGCGATAAGGATATCCACGCCCTTTTTCAGCGCTTCCACCTGCGGTGCCTGTCCCACACCGCCAAAGATGACGGTGCTGCGCAATTTCAGGTACTTGCCGTAGGCTTCAAAGCTTTCGCCGATCTGCAAAGCCAGCTCCCGGGTGGGGGTCAGGATCAGGGCGCGGACAGCACCCTTGCGGCGGGGCGCATTGGCGGTGAGCCGGTCCAGCATGGGCAGCGCAAAAGCCGCCGTCTTGCCGGTACCGGTCTGGGCGCAGCCCATCAGATCCCGGCCTGCCAGCACCGGCGGGATGGCCGCTGCCTGAATGGGCGAGGGGGTCTCGTAGCCCGCTTCCTGCACAGCACGCAGCAGCGGGGCGGACAGATTCAGTTCTTTAAATGTCATGGTTCTCCTATTATTCTGTGATCTTCCGGCACTCGATGTAGTAGCGCTTTTCCTCCGCGTGTCCCATGCTGAAGGTCTTGCGGGGCAGCACGCCGCCCATCACAACGCCGCGGAACAGGTCGCTCTTGGCGAAGGGCGGCATCAAAAACGCCACTGCGCCCTGCTTGCACAAAGCGCGCACAGCCGGCTCATCATGCACATAGTCCACCTTTGCTTCCGGGTGGCGCTCGATATAATCCGAAATAAAATCGTCGATGGTGCCCACGGTCAGCGGCTCGGTGGGGTCCTCAAAGCTGAGCACATTGGCCATGTGGGGGCCCGCCAGCGTAAAGGGCTGCTTTTTGCTGCCGCCAAAGCAGCAGCCTACCATGTTGGAATCGCTCCATGTAATCAGGCTCAGCAGTACAGTGGCGCAGTCCACGTTAAACAGTACCCGGTGGATGGGCTCGATCTCAATAGCCGGGGAGTGCACGTTGCACACCTCTGCCAGACACCAGCGGGCGGGGTGATTTTCTGCCTGCTCCGGGGTCAGGGTCTTTTTCAGCTCCTCCCAGCAGGCCTTTGCAGTAGCCAGCGAGTGGTTGCCATCGCCCACGGCCAGCGTCAGCGGGTCGCGGCGGGTGGCATCGGGGTATTTCTTGTCAAATTCTTCCTGACTGCCCAGCACGGTCAGCGCGTTTTCGATCTGTGCGATGAGGGCGGGGTCCTCCACCGCCCAGCCTGCCACATGGCCGCCGCCCAGCATCAGCTCGCCCTCGTACACCTTGGGCAGGCTGTCCTTGTGGGCGGCAATGGGCTCGATAAGGGTGCAGTCCGGGTCATCTGCCAGCATCATGATGTGGGGCGTTTCCAGCGCAGCGTCGGTGCGCACCTTCATGCGGGGCGGGATGCGGCTTTCCACGGTGCACTCGCTGGGGCGCACGGCGCATTTTTCGCCCCGGCGGTAGCTGTAAGCTTCCAAGTCCACACGCCCTACAAGACCCTGCCGCACCCGGCCGCTCTGCTCGGTGCGCTCTACATAGATAAAGCCATCCACCGCCCGGGTGAGCACATTTTTGGCGTAATCCTGCATGGTGGCGTGGATCTTTTCCACCCGCGCGTCGGCGTCTCCGTCCTCCAGATACACCTCCGGCAGAATCAGGTTCAGGGTGCTGGGTGCACCCGCTGCGGTCTTTTCTGCCCGCTGCCAATAGCTGCGGTCACTGGTGAACTGGTCACAGGCAATGCAGCCCCACTGCTCCAGCGGCACCTGCTCCGAAGGCAGCAGGATGTGTGCGGGTGCAAAACAGGTAGTCGGTTTCATAGTCGTTTCCTCCCCTCTTTAAAAGCCGCTTCTCAGCGGAACGCTGCGGTATCGTGCACCACAACGTGCTTCACACCGGCGTCGGCAGCGGCCTGCTCCAGCGCAGCGCGGCTGTCCGCGTCCAGCGCGGTGCTGCTGGTGACCAGCAGATTTTCCATGCCAAGGGACGTACCGGTGGTGCCAAGGGCATCGGTGGCAGCAGTGCACAGTGCGTCCGGGTAGCTGACCCACAGGGTCACGCTGCCCGCAAAGCGGGTCTGCCATGCGGCGATATCCGCCGTCAGCTGGGCGGCGCGTCCCTCCCGGCTCTTGCCGCCGGAGGCGCCGAAGTCCTGCTTGCGGGTGATGATATTGGGGAACTGCACCCCGGTAAGCACCACCTGTTCGTAGCCCATGCCCTGCACCTCCTCAATGAGGTCGCCGACATACTGCACCGCGCTTGCGGCAAAGGGGTTCATCCATGCCTTGCCGCCCTTGGCTGCGCTGACGTTGTCCAGCCAGAGGCTGTTGCCATCGTAGTGCACGCCCATGCTGCGGTCGGTGTACACCGACACCGGGTCGGTAAAGGCGGCAAGCTGTGCCGCCGGGATGATGCCCTCCTCCCGCAGGATGGCGGCGATATTGGCCGCATCCACCGGGTTTTCGGTGATGCTCTGGGCAGCAGCTGCCACGCCGGAAGCATAATACACCGTGCCAGCGGCGTCCTTCAGGGTGACAAGGGCGTAGTCTGCGCCCTGCTGCTTCAGCTGCCGGGCTGCGGCGCGGATGGCGGCATCATCGGTCAGGGTGGTCACGTCCAGCTCTGCCCAGCTGCCGCCGGTAATGGCCTTGCCGTCCAGCGGCTTTTCCTCCTCCGGCTCCAGCTCAGACGCTGCCTGCGAAGCAGCAGCGCTGCTTGCCGCCGCAGAGGAGGCTGCTGCCTCGGCGCGGGAAGCGCTTTCGGCTTCCAAGTCCCGATCCTTGACCACGGTATACCATGTGTGGGTGGCCCAATCCAGCACATGGGGTGCGGCAAACCATGCGGCTGCCAGCACTGCCGCCACCAGCACAACAATGCCGATGCCGCGCTTTACGCGCGTTTCCCTGCTGTAAAAGCTGCGGTTATAATGCTTGACCTTCTGACGTTTATTCTTAGCCATGGTATCCTTTCCTCCCTGTCTGCATTACAGGATGACGGAATGTCCGGTAAAGCCATAGATCGCCAGCGCCAGCACGCCGATATACACCAGCGTGATGGGCAGGCCGCGGAATGCCTTGGGGATAGCTTTGCTGCGCAGGCGGTGGCGCGCCTCGGTGACCAGCAGCACCGCCAGCACATAGCCAAGGCCGCTGCCAAGGCCAAAGCCAAGGCTCTGGCCAAGGGTAAAGGACTGGGTGCGCTCCACCAGCACCGTGCCCAGCACGCCGCTGTTCAGCGCGGCCAGCGGCACGATGCGCAGCAGCTGGGCGCGGCGGGGCAGGCTGCGCAGCAGCCACAGCACCAGATGCTCCGCCAGACACACCACGGCAATGCTGGCAATATACACCAGCGGGCGCAGCTGGGCGCGGTTATCCAGCGGGGCAATGAACCGCCCGGCAAGAAAAGCCACCGGCGCCACCAGCACCTGCGTGATGCACAGCATCATGCCGAACAAGGCGCTGCTGGTGCGGTCGTCCCCCACCAGCTGCACCATGCGGGACACGCCCAGTGCACGGGTAAAGACAGCGTTCTGTGCAAAAATGGCCAGCAGTGCATAGCTGAAAAACACTGCCGAGCTGCTTACAACTTCCTTCACGGTTCGCGGTTCCCCTCCTTCTGGTAGTGCACGGTCAGGGTATCCCGTGCTTCCCTTTTCAGATATTCCTTGCGCTTTGCAGCCGCAGCGCGCCAGATGGCGCACAGGATGCCCAGCACGATAAAGCCGCCCGCCGGCATCTTAGCCAGTGGCAGCAGCGCCCAGCGCCCCACCGGGGCACCGAACACGGTGCCAAGGCTGAGCCACTCGCGCACCACGCCCACCACGAGCAGCAGCAGCGCGTAGCCCACGGTGATGCGCACGCCCTTGGAAACGGCCTTGTGCACTGTCTCCTGCACGCGGCCGAAGCGGTAGGTCAGAAGCGGCTCCACCACCAGCATGGGCAGGTAGATGCCAAGATTCAAAAGCCCGGTGCCAAACACGAAGTTCAAAATGGGATATGCCGCCAGGTACACCACAGCGGCGCTGGCTGCGTACAAAAGTGCGCGGGGCAGCAGCTTTTTTTGCAGCTGCTCCGGGGTAGGCTCCTCGTCCCGCAGGGGTACAAGGCGGCTGAGCAGGCAGGCCAGCACGCGGGAGGGCACCAGCAGCAGCGTCACCGCCGCCGCCAGCATCAGGCCGTTCTGGCCGGTGGTAGCCACGACCACCAGCGGTGCCAGACCCATGCCCTGCATGACCACCGGGTTATTCAGGAACACGCGGTCGTGATGGGCAAACTTTTCGGGGTCCTTTAAAATCAGTTCCGCAGTACGCTTTTTCATTCCGCAGCCTCCTTTCGTTCGGACGGCAGACGGTGCAGCAGACGGTACAGCCGCTCCTCGGTGCGGTCAATGAGCGCGGACACGCTGTTGACGGCCAGCAGTGCAAAGCAGACGCCGGTCTCGTACACGCCGAAATAGCGGAAGCCCATGGTGGCAGCACCCACCAGGGCGCCGTACAGGATGCGTCCAAGCCGGTGGTGGGCACAGGTGTAGGGTTCGTTGAGCAGGAACACCGCGCAGAACAGCACCGCACCGGTGTGCAGCTCGTCCCGGATGCCCTGCAGGCGGGGCAGCAGGCTGCTGAAGAGGGTGCTGTCCGCCAGACCCACCTGACGCGGGAAGAAGAAGGCGATGAGCCCGCAGGTGATCAGAAAACTTGCCGATGCACCGATGTGCACGTCCTTCTGGGTCCACAGCACAAGGCCGCAGGCCAGAATGACCAGCGCCGCGCCGGTGCCCATGGGGGCAGCAAACTCGCCCAGCACAACGGCGAAGGCGTTCAGGTTCAGGATGCCGCCGCTGCGCAGGGTATCCTCGATGGTGCTGCTCACCGGCACGGCAGAGGCGTTCCACAGGGGCAGCGGCGTATAGGGCTGCGGGTAGCGCACCACCTGCTCCGGCCACGATACCGCCGCCACGGCGTAGCCCACGGCAGCGGGGTTGAAGGGATAGCTGCCGTAGCCGCCAAAGACCTCCTTGCCGATCAATACGCCCGCCAGCACTGCCACCACCAGCACATAGATGTCCACGGTGGCGGGCATGAGCAGGGCGATGATCAGGCTGAAGCTCTCGTTGGAGAGATCTTTATTGGTGTACACCCGATGGCGCAGCAGCGCCACCAGACGGTCGCACAGGTTGCCGGTAAGCAGGGCGATGCCGCACAGCAGCAGCGGACGCGCCCCATAGAAATAGCAGGCCATGCACAGCAGCGGCACACACAGCCAGAAAACGTGCTTATAGTACCGGCCGGTCTTTTGCAGCTGCCGCTCCTGCTCTTGGATCAAAGCTTCATCCATATACGGGCCTCCTTACAGGCTGGCCAGTGCGCCCACAGCCGCAGCAGGGTCGGCGGCGCCGAACACGGCACTGCCTGCCACCAGCACGTCGGCTCCGGCTTCTACGCACAAGGGTGCGGTGGCGGCATCCACGCCGCCGTCCACCTCCAGCAGGTAGGAAAGGCCGCGTGCTTCCCGCTCTGCCTTGAGCCAGCGGAGCTTGTCCAGCGCCGAGGGCATGAACTTCTGCCCGCCGAAGCCGGGCTCCACGCTCATCACCAGCACCAGATCCAGCTGCTCCAGCCACGGTGCCAACGCCTCGGCCGGAGTGCCGGGCTTAATGGTCAGACCCACCTTGCAGCCCAGCGCACGGACGGCGTCAATGGTGGCCTGAATATCATCTTCGCACTCCAGATGGAAATTATACAGGGTCGCACCGGCCTTGATAAAGGGCTCGGCGTATTGCAGCGGGTGGCTGATCATCAGATGCACGTCATAAAAGGCATCCGGCAGCGCCTTGTGCAGGCTTTTGAGCACCGGCACGCCAAAGCTGATGTTGGGCACAAAATGCCCGTCCATCACGTCGTAGTGCAGCATCTGTGCGCCGGCATCCAGCACCATGCGGCAGTCTGCACCCAGCTTGCCAAAATCAGCAGAAAGAATCGAAGGACTTACGATGGCCATAATATTTCATTACGCTCCGTTATTTTTAGCATTTTTTATCCCATGCGTTGCGCGTTTTGCAGGGTTCTGCCGGGCAAAAAATACGCGGGCATGGTTACCTTTTAGTTTACATGAAAACGGCCAAAAAATCAAACCCGCAGCAGTTTTTTTCACCGAAAAGTCGTAAATAGCGCAAAAAGTCCATTGCGCGGCAGCATCTCCATGTGCCGCGCAGCTGCCGCCGAAGGCTTGCCATTTTGCAGCAGCTTTCTTTGAAGCAGGACGATTTGGAATGGCCTCCGCTGCTTCCGGGTTGCGGCACCCAGCATCCGCTTCGTGCCTTGGGCGGCACTCGCGTCTTGCTGGCCGCTGCCCCAACAACTCCTCCCTGTTTCCGCCGCTGGCGGCGGTCGTCGTCGTTGCTAGCCATATTCAGCGGAAAATAGATTTTTAATTCCGCGTTTGTCGCACTCTGCGGAGTGCTCCAAACGCATTTTCACAAGAGGGGGTCACAGCGGTAAGCAGAATTTTTATTCCAACAACGCCAAAGCAGCCAGACCGCCCGGGCGGGGCAGTCTGGCTGCGGGGTCTTATTCTACCGGCTTCATGCTGGCGGGGTCCTCCACTGCGCCGGGCTGCCCGGCGGCATCCGGCAGGCGCTTCATGCCGCCGGGATTGGGGGAACAGGTGGGCAGGGTGAACACAAAGCGGCACCACTCGCCCTGCTGGCTCTCCACGCGGATCTGCCCGCCGGACAGATTGACCAGCACCTTGCAGATGTTCAGTCCCAAACCGGAGCCGCGGGCGTGCAGGCCGCGGGAGCGGTCCTCCTTGTAGAACCGCTCGAACACATAGGGCAGCGCCTCCGGGCTGATGCCCTGCCCGGAGTTCCAGATGGAGATCTCGGCCTCGGGCCCCAGCTTTTCCACGCTGAAGCGGATGGTGCCGCCCGCCGGGGTGAACTTGATGGCGTTGT
>OOAN01000740.1_pt1 | contig 22180 bp, 14 predicted proteins | sample 1671301 | NCBI WGS metagenome assembly OOAN01 (sample SAMN06348142, study PRJEB24527) | human gut metagenome | biome: human gut; feature: ankylosing spondylitis patient; material: feces | host: Homo sapiens | place: China | collected 2015-10
AAACAATAAAGGTATAATAAAATGGCAGAAATAGAAAAAGTTAAGTGCCTGATTATAGGATCAGGGCCTGCCGGATACACGGCAGCGATTTATGCAGGACGTGCCAACTTATGTCCGGTGCTTTATGAAGGGTTACAGCCCGGTGGTCAGTTGACAACGACTACGGATGTGGAGAATTTTCCTGGTTATCCGGAAGGTATCAGCGGCCCGCAGTTGATGGAAGATTTGCGTGCACAGGCAAGCCGTTTCGGAACAGATATTCGTTTTGGTATCGCTACGGCAGCAGATTTAAGCAAAGCTCCTTATAAAATAACAATTGACGGTGATAAAGTGATTGAAACGGAATCATTGATTATTGCTACCGGGGCAACTGCTAAATATCTGGGACTGGAGGATGAAAAGAAATATGCCGGAATGGGTGTAAGCGCTTGTGCTACTTGTGACGGATTTTTCTATCGTAAGAAAGTGGTTGCTGTAGTTGGTGGAGGTGATACTGCTTGTGAAGAAGCGGTTTATCTTGCCGGTCTTGCATCCAAGGTATATCTGATCGTTCGTAAACCTTTCTTGCGTGCATCGAAGATTATGCAGGAACGTGTCATGAACCATGAGAAGATTGAAGTTCTTTTTGAACACAATGCAGTTGGTTTGTTTGGTGACAATGGCGTAGAGGGTGTAAACCTGGTGAAACGTTGGGGTGAACCGGATGAAGAACGTTATAGTTTGCCTATCGACGGTTTCTTCCTGGCTATCGGACATCAACCAAATACTGAAATATTTAAGGAGTATATCGATACGGACGAAGTAGGTTATATTATTACAGACGGTGATAGCCCTCGTACGAAAGTGCCCGGAGTTTTTGCAGCAGGAGATGTGGCCGATCCGCATTATCGTCAGGCTATTACAGCTGCGGGAAGTGGATGTAAGGCTGCTTTGGAGGCAGAACGTTACCTTTCTTCCAAAGGACTTGTGTGATAAATATATCTTCGGTGTAAACGAATGAATGATAATTATGCCTTTTAGGGTGTGATTGATTATAAATAAAACGGTGAACATTAGTATTAAACTAGCGTTCACCGTTCTGTTATTCAGGTCCGGAATAAATGATGCGGATTCCACGTCCTGTTGAGTCAGCACCGTGAAATCCGCATAAAATATAGTTAGCTTTGTTTAATAAGCTTCTATTTCATCAATCCATAATTCGGCAGGAATTACTTCCGGGCCATTGTTCTTTTCAAAGTTAACCCCATTGCGCAGTGTGCCGCCATTCTTAATCTTAACTTTCAGGAAGGTAGCCTGTGTTGGCTCAAATTCAATGGAATCAGTGAATGCAATTCGTCCTGTTTCCGGATAATCGTGTTTCAAGGCTTTTTCAGCTACCGGAGTGTATTGTTTGCCATCTGCTGATACTTCTACGGCAACTCCTCCTGCAGGAAGAATTCTCATAGCCGGATTGAATAAAGAACCGAAAATTATTTTGCTGATTTGTGTCGGCTTATCCAAATTAACGATAAATTCCAAGTCTTTACCTTCAACAATACCAAAGCTGCACCACGGAGTATAAGAAGCGTTATTTCCTCGTTTACCGTTGGTCAGTCCGAAGGTTGTCTTGTCAGCTCCTAATACATCGTTTTCATCAAATATATCGCCTGTCCATCCCATTTTATAATTAACAGTATAGGGCTTTCCTGTCAATAAATTACCATATAATGGCTTGTGAGCTACTTTACCCAGCATTTTCCCATCTTTGAAAGCAGCGGCTTTCAGGTCGATATTACCTTCCAGAACGAAAGGCTTTTCGTACAGAGTGGATGCTTTGTTTGGTTCACTGCCATCCGTAGTATACCGTATTTCTGCATTCGGATAGAAACTTTCCAGCAATACCATTAAAGGAGCGTTTTCATCCGCGTGCGTATTTACGTTTACGTCAAAGAAGTTGAGACAAGGTTTGGTGTTCATTACTTCCAAACGTTCAAATTCAGTTACCATTCGTTCGCAGAAATTCTTCCAGTCTTTGTTTGCGTTTTGTGTCCAGGCCGTTTCGGCAATAGCCATTGCACGCGGGAAAGCTTGATAGTCTGTACGTTCGGAAGTCTGCATATATTCTCTCCATATATTACCTTGTATTCCGATGATATGCTTCTTGGCAAGCTCGTCTGCATCATCCGGGACAGGGTTGTAACTATATGTTTTTTTCAGTGTGTTGTATCCGCCGATAGTAGTCGGGGCAATTTCCGGTTCTTCCTGGTAGTAGTCCAGATATACATAAGGGTTCGGAGTCATGATTGCATTATGTCCGGCTTTGGCAGCGTTCATTCCTCCTTCTACACCACGCCATGACATAACAGTCGCATTTGGAGCCAGACCACCTTCGAGGATTTCATCCCAACCAATGATGTTCCTGCCTTTGCCATTCAGATATTTCTCCATGCGGGTAACAAAATAGCTCTGCAACTTATCTTCTTTACTATGCTTTATTCCGTCCGTCTTGCTGGGAGTCGTATCATCCTTCAGTCCTAACTGGCGGATTAGCTGCTGGCAGAAAGCACTGTTCTTCCATGCTGTCTTGGGACATTCGTCGCCACCGATGTGAATGTATTCGCTAGGGAATAATTCAATTACTTCATCCATCACTCCTTCAAAGAATTTGAAAGTTGTTTCACTCGGACAGAACACCTGTTCGAATACACCCCATGTAGGAGATACTTTATAAGTCTGTGTAGAATCACATGACAGTTCCGGATAGGCAGCCAGTGCAGCCAACGCATGTCCCGGCATTTCTATTTCGGGAACAACGTTGATATATTTACTTGCAGCATAAGCTACTACATCTTTGATTTGTTCCTGTGTGTAATACCCTCCGTGTTCTTTTCCGTCGAATACTTGCGGATAATTTACATAGTAATAGTCTACCAATGTCTTTTCACGTTTAGAACCGATTTCTGTCAATTTAGGATATTTCTTGATTTCGATTCTCCATCCCTGATCGTCTGTCAAATGCCAATGGAAAACATTCATCTTGTTCATTGCCAGCAAGTCGATAAACTTGTAAATATAGTCAATCGGTACATAATGGCGGCAAACATCCAGCATCAGTCCGCGGTGAACAAAACGGGGCGAATCTTCTATTTCTACAGCAGGGACCGACCAGTTTGCTTTCTTATCCAACTGGTTTCCGTAAACCGCCGGAGGGAGTAACTGATAAAGTGTCTGTACGCCGTAGAAGAACCCGTTCGGTTGAGAAGCGGTAAGCGTGATGAGACTGGGAGTAACGGATAATTTATATCCTTCCTTCGGCATACCTTCTTGTACAACAAAACAGATTGCTGATTTTCCATCTGCACTTTCTGCCTCTTTCAACGAGATTCCTGCTGTCTGTTTTAAACGTTCGGCCAGGCTGTCGGCAATACCTTTAACTTCCGGAGCATCGGCAGGAATTACCAGACTGACTTTGCTGTTTAGTTCAAAACGTCCTTCTTGTGGGAGAATTTGATTGGGTTTGGGAACGATGTTGTACTCGTTCACCGCTTCTTTTGTCTTTTGGCAACTGGGGGCAATCATAAGCAGAGACAAAAGAAGAAGAGAAATACTTTTCTTCATGGTCAAAATGTGTGTTAAGTTATAAATAGATTTGACAGGGCAAATGTACTTGTTTTAATGATAAGTTCCAATGATATGGAAATAAAAAAGCCGGAACGGATTCCGGCTCTTAGCTAAAGTTTTAGATTTACATAGTTATATATTAAGAGAGATGTTTTATTTCAGAAGTTGTTCTTCAATGATTTGCACATACTTTTCCGGCGTAGCACCAACCTCGATTATCGGTTTGCCGCCTACCGGGATGAAGAATAACGTAGGTAATGCCTGTACACTAAAATGGCTACATAAATCTTTTTCTTTATCAGCATTTACCTTATAGAATATAACTTTTCCTTTATATTTTTCAGCTAGTTTCTCCATTTCCGGAAGTAGACGCATACATGGACCGCACCATGTAGCCCAAAAATCGATAACTATCGGTTTGTCTCCATTATAGATGAAATCATTTCCTTTTCGGTAGTCGAAAATGTGTTCGAGGAAGAACTGGCGGGTAATTGGATTCAATTTACCATCTTCAACTTTTGTTTCCGTCACTTTAGCTTCCGCTTCCGGTATAGGAACCATATCGAATGGTTGAAAGTAAATTTTCTGATGAATATAGTCAATAGATATAATTCCGTAGTCCAATATCTTTTTGCCTAATACGGAACGTTTCAAGAATGGGTTTTTCACTGCTATGGCATCTTCAATCTTTGTTTTTACAAACATCGTTTCAGGTAGGATGAGGCTTTCCTCTTCTTTCCTTGTTTCTTTATATCCATTGGAGACTTTTTGGTTACTTCCTTTGGTATATTGTGTGTTCCATGTATTGAAATCTGCTTCAGTAAGATTCACCAATCCTTCACTCCATGTATCTAGGACAAGAGATATCGGCTTTCCCTGGATGTTTATCGGGCATACTATTCCTAATCCCGTTATCAGGTTGAAATTTTCCCGATAGTTAAGTTTCATATAAGAAGGGCGGTAGGGCTGTGTAATCGTAATTTTCTTCCGTTGCATGTCAATGGTTAATACAGAAGTGCGGAAAACAGCACCACTTAATACACCCATAACCCCTAGCTTGCGTAGATAAGGTTCGTCTTCTAATGTGAAAGCCGGAAGATCGTTTGCAAATGTATTTTTACCAATAGCTACTGTTCCCATTTCATATACCTTTCCAACAGGTACCTGTTTAAATACAAAATCTTGGTAAGAACTAAAAGTTCCTCTCTTTTCTGTATTGATGTGTAACTTTTTGAGAGCTTCAGGAAGTAGAGCGTTATGTCCCGATAAATCAAGGACAAAGTCAGCTGCTTCACCATTTATAGTGGCTTCCACGATAATTTTTCCATCAATAGTTTTGAATGGAATGACCTCTGTCATACTGTTTTGTGTTTGCGCACTGATGCCTCCTGTAATACAAAATGCAAGCAAACAGAGATACATTTTAGTTATTATTCGTTTCATATATTCTTTCTGTTTAAAGTTTATTTCTCTTTCCTGATTTCAATTCTTTTCTCTTGATTATCTTTTTTGATGATAATATAGCCGGTATCACCAGGTATAGCATTCATAATTTCTTCTACGGCCATCTGGCTCATGGGGCAATCTTTAAGAGAAGTTCCGTTGATATTAATCACTTCGTCGCCGAAAGCAACTGTATCTTTCATGCTATCCCATATAGTTGTAATTTCGAATCTTTCGTTGCGCGGTAATATGCTTACGTTCCAAAGAGCGGGAGCACCACCCATGTCGATTTTTCCTTCTTCAAATGGGAGGAAGTAAAAACGTCTCCGCATATAATCAATAATTACTTTACCATATTTCAGTAGATCCACCCCGATGATAGTTCCATTCATGACAGTTGTTGTACTACCTACGTTCGTGAATTCTTTTCCCATGATATTGATGGAAGGTACAGATACTTTTTTAATATCTACCGGCTTGCCCAACCCTGTTATTCCGGCAGCTACGATACCATATCCATGATTGGTAACTTGCGAAATGTCAGCCAACCTGTTGTAATCTTCCGTACAATAAAGCAGAAAGCCTCCTGCACCTGTGTCGAACAGAACTTTTAAATCATTGTTTCCTAAGCGAACGTTGACAATGGAATGATGTTCAGTTTCATCCAGCAGCGGAATTCCATCTGTAACCTTTAACTTTTCGGGACGATAAGGATAGTTGATTACCATTATTTTAGAACGGGAATCGAATGTTACTACCGACTGTGCAAAGGCATCTCCTCCCAGAATTCCGACAACTCCCAGTTCTGTGAAGAATGGATTCTTAGGTAGTACCATCGTTTTCAACTGTTTGATTTTGTAGTTCTTTCCGATGGAAATATTTTGTACGTGGGCTTCCTGATAGTTGGAGCCTTGTGCATTCACATCGGAAATGCGCATATATCCTGCGGCAGTAGCTTTCATTTCAGTTGCGGCGTCATACATAGTCCCGGTTCTTCCTCCTGTATCGACGATGTATTTTACATTTACACCATTAACAGTAACGGGTATAATGATTTTCTCCTGAATGAATTCATAAGGAATGGTATCGCAAACTTTATTCTGGATTTGCGCTATCGTTTCTTGTCCGCAGTTTAGAAATAATAGCAGCCATAAGCCGGTCAGTATTCCTATTCTTTTCATGTCATTCTTTTTTGTAGATAATATTCTTTATTCCGGAAGCAGTTTCAATCGTTAGCTTCGTCTGTTTTTTCTCTTTCAATTCTGGTATTCCGTTCAGAATACTTTCGCAGAAGTCATATTTTTTAGTAGGTTTGCCATTAATCTTAATCACTTTGTCTCCTACTTCTATCTTACCTTTCGTGCTGCTCCAGACAGTAGATACATATAAGTCTCCGTCTTTGACCGTCAAATCGAAGTTGTTGCATTGATTGTTGATTTCATTATCCGGTTGGAAAGCTTCAAAATAGAATCTTCCACGTGGATAGTCGATAGTCACTTTTCCGTATTGCAATAACTTTACACCTAGTAATGTGTAAGGGTGTTTATCTGTGTGGGTCGTTAAATTGCGGAATTTGGTGGCTCCTACTGACAATAAGGGAATATGTACTCTATATGAAGATGCTTTATCTGCTTGTCCGGCTACTCCGATGCTTCCTTCCCCATATCCTTCAGAAACGACTTCCATAGATGCCTCCGGTTTAATTCTCTCAAAATCACTTTCAATAAGAGATAACAGACTGGGACTGCCTGTATCAAATAATACGGTGATGTTGCTGATCGGAGCGATCTGTACATTGACAATTGGCATTCCTCCTTCTTTGGTGAAATTCAGCATTTTTCGTAAAGATACTGTAGAAGGCTTTTCGGCAGATGTGACTATGATATTTTTAGTCTGCGAATCAATGCTTACAATAGTACTTGCAAATAAATCGCTTCCGATGATACCATCTACTCCAAAACATTCCCAGCCTTTTACTTCATTGATGATTAGCGACGGGGCATTTTTAAAGTTAATAACATCATCGGGAGTCGTCAGATTTTCTATTCGCGTAGTTTTGTAATAGCTTTCCACGTTATTCACATCTGTCACCTTCATCGAGTCCGTTGCTGTTATTTGTAGTGCTTGGCCGGCTTTAGTAGTGAGTGCAGTGCGTCCTCCGGTATCAAAGATAAAAGGGCGTATAGTGCCGTTTACTTTCATTTCGATAACCATTTTTTCGCCTACTATCCGATAAGGTATAGTTGCTTTATATTGTTGGGCGAATAAAGGGACCGCCATGCAAAAGGCAATGACGGTTCCTATTAGACGAGTATATCTCATAGATTAATCTTTATTTGCTGACTTTTTCTGCTTCCAAGATTGCTTGATAAGCATTTACGATACCTCCGGAAATACATAGGTCATCAAAAAGGAATAAATCCTGTGAAGGTCTATCGTCCACGCGGATTCCTTTTTCTACTTCTACACCTTTGCGTGAAGTGGCGCTTTTTAATAATATGTCACGGATTTGAGAGCCGGTCAGTTTAGGAAAATAAGATTTTACCAAAGCAGCTACGCCAGCTAAGGTGGCCGAAGCCATTCCTTCTCCGCTTCCTTTTTGATAGGTATCACCCATATAAGATGAATAAATGTCTGTTCCCGGAGCATAGATATCAAGAGTAGTTGCACCGTAATTAGTATTCAATACCGGATTTCCATTCTTGTCTGAGGAAGCAACTACCATAAAATTAGTAAGTTCTCCCTCTTTATTCATCTTACGGTTGGGAAAGAATTCATCTTTATCCATATCTACTGATAGATCCCAAACCGGAACTATAACTAATGCCCCTTTCTTCTCTGCCTCTTTCAACGCCTCTGACACCCATTGTTTCTGCTCTTTCGGATATATGGAGTTTTGTTCCGGTAATACGATTACATCTGCACCGTGGTTTACTGCATAGCGGATGGCCAATGCCATATCTTTCAGGTATGGTTCTCCTTCTCCCGGATGGATGCGTAAGGTCATGATTTCAGCATTGTCTGCAATACCGTTACTTCCGATGCCATTGTCACGCTTAGCTGCGATAACACCGGCCTTCATTACGCCTGTTGCCGCATCAGATGTCAACAGTACATTATTACCATAATGCGTATCGTTAATATCAAAAGGGTTATCACCTACAATTTCTTTTCGATTATCACTACCGTATTTCTTTAAAGCATCTTCATAGGACGTTTTAGCTGTCTCTACACTTTTCTTTCCCATATTTTGATATACAGGTTCCCATTTGTCCGTATTATAGATGCCGAAATAGTAGGCGGTAAATACAAAAGCGACTTCAGAAAGACTGTCTCTTTCAGCTTTGGGATCATAACAACTTTGAAAGTCCTCAACGGTTAACTCTTTTCCGGGAAAACGTTTTTTCATGTCCTTATCGAACTTTTCAACATATTCTTCTATAACATAAGATAGTTGAAGACCACCGTAAGTTCCACCGATTCTTGATTCCGGCATAACTTTATAGCGATAGTAATTATACTCTTCCATGTTTTCCGGTGCGGGGACTTCCTGGCGTTTTCCATTGACTATTTTATAATACTTCTTTCCGTCAAAGATATAATCAGCATATTTATCTTTGAGACGGAAGAATTCACGTTCTCCTTCGCGTGTCAAAGCTTCCATTACTTGACCGTCTTTACCACCGATAAAGTTCCAGCCATTGATGTCGTCAACAAGCCCGTTTTTATCATCATCTTTTTGATTTGATTTTTCTTTTGGGTTGATCCAGATTGCGTGTTTCAGGTCTTCGTGCTCTACGTCCATTCCGGTTCCGATCAGTGCAACAACCGGTCTTTTTTTTGCTTTCTTTTTGTTGGCTTTCAGGTAATCATACGCTTTGTTTACTTCGGCTCCGTACACACTGTCCTGATCGAAAGAACAGTTAAACCAGTCCAGTTCGGATTGTTTTTTTTGTGTTTCTGCCTTTTGTTTGACTAACTGGGCTGATACAGCAACGCTGATAAAACAGCATACGATAGGAAATATAAGTTTCTTCATTGTCGAAAGAGTTATAATTTATATAGTTTGTTTATTGTCTTATTTTTAAAATGGCCTCGCGTACTTGTTCACCCCGAACGTTGCGTGCAGCGAGTTTGCCTTCTTTGTCAATGACTACAAGGAAAGGGATGGAGTAGAAGCCGTAAGCAGTCTGAATAGCGCTTGGAGTCTTGCTGTTTTTGGGGAATCCTGTCTTATCCCACAGCATCACCCACGGTAGTTTTTCTTCATCCAGCATTTTTCTCCATTTAGCTTCGCTGTCATCCAGCGAGACACTGATGAATTCCAGATCGTCAGCCTTCAATTCATTGTATATGGTCAGCATACTGCGCATCTCTTTACGACAAGGACCGCACCAGGAAGCACAGAAGTCCAGTATGACAATCTTCCCACGGAAGTCTTTCAGACTTACGTTTTTTCCGTTGGCATCTATGAAAGTAAAGTCGGGACATTCTGCACCGATAATTTGGTGGGATAGGATTTCTACCCTGTTTACCAACCATTTGGCAGATAAGGAGTTTCTGTCTTGCTCCGGTATCATGTCCAATAGCATTTTATTGGATTGGTAATCATTTACATCTGCCAGATAGGCCAATGCAGATGCCATGGCAGGAGTCAGTTTTCCTTTGACAGAAGTAGAAATCGTTGCTATATCCGGGTCTTTTTCTGCTGGCATATAATTTTGTAAAGTCAGAAACGGATCGATGCCGGTGAATGAAAGCGAACTTTGTTCAGGGTTCTTTTCGTCGAAGTAACCATTAATTGTTATCGGGTTATTTTCCAGATAAACATTCTGTTCAGTTTCTCCTAAATATAGTTTATAGACATCAGGAATGATGTTTATTTCATCGGTACTGAATGTGCTATTAGTACCGATGATGCAACTTAATACAACGCCTTCATTCATATCTTTTATTTGTAAAGTCGTTGGCTTTAATACCTTTATTCTTCCTGATATTTTCAGTCCGTTATTTCCCCATACAGTGGCACCGCATACGAGTAATATAGTTAATAATAGATTTTTTATTTTTGTCATTATTATTAGTTTATTGTTCATTATCAGAGTTGTTATTCTTCATCGGGAGTCTCTGGTATTGGAGGTAAAGGTAAATTCCAGTCTTCCGGTCCGTTGGCTATTGCTTCCAGGTCGATCTGGTATTTATCTTTTAAATATTTCTGTACGAAAGCAAACTTTTCGGTGAGAAAAGGATATTTATCAGCCGGATATACCTCTGCTAGTCGTGCTTGATTATAGTACATGGAAAGATGCATATATCCTATAAAAGTCTCTTCATTGGTTGGAGGATAAGAGTTGTTGGCTGGTTCGCTGATACTATTGAATACATACGTGTTTACACTTCCCGGATATCCTCTGGTAAGATAATAGTTTGGGTCATCTTCCCTTCCCAGACCTGCTATCAGATTGGTGACATGGTCGAATCCCACTTCAAATTCTTCAGGTATAATGATGTTTCCGGCTTTTACTGCTTTTTCCAATACGGGAGCCAATATCATTTTCCGGCGTCTGTCAAGGAGTGCTCTGTCCGTGGGAATTAAATAAGGATCGCTGGGATTGTCTTCTCCAAACATACAAGTGCACCAATAATCCAGCCCATCGTAATTTTCGTGTATGGGTACAATCCAGCTTGCTAGGATTACGCCTCCAATTTCTAATACGCTTTTACTATAGACATTGTATCCTAAATACCAATACATCGGCAGAACTTTAGAAGTGATCGGCGGATTCAAGTATGCAAAGATATGCTTTTTCATAAATTCGACATAGTAATTGGCCATTTCATCATTTACACAGCCTTGGCCTTCGTAGCCACTACCATATGATGTACCTGTCCAGCTACGGTTAAAATCAGCTCTTTGCAGATCTTTATAAATAAGATATACATTATAGTTTTCGTATATTTGGGCGATGTCATCGTCCCAACTATTATTTCCTTGAGGTACTTTGAAACGTAATTCAACGCCTCCTTCTGTAGGAGTCAGTGTGTCTTCTTCGTAACATGAGGTGAATGCTATACAAGCAAGTAATCCCCATAATATATATATATTTCTCATATTCATTTCCTTTGTTTAATTTATAAGATATATACTATTAATTTTCACGTTTTGGAGCTAATGGATTCTGTTCCAGTTTTTTGTTTTTAATTAAGACGGCGTCTGGTATAGGCATGGTATAGGAAGGATCATTCTGTTTTAATGTATATACCTGTTCTCCCCATCTATGAACAATTTGTGGCATTCCGTAGCGTCGGAGATCAAACCATCGTTGGCCTTCAAAACAAAGTTCTTTTCTTCTTTCATTTTTGATGAAAGTTTTGAGCGCATCACCTGTTAATCCGGTAGGCTCAACAAATTTGTCGGGTTCATAACGTTTAGCCAGTAAGGTTTTTAAAGCAGAGAGTGCTGTACTTTCGTCATTATTATGAGCAGCTGCTTCTGCTAGATTTAGATAAGCCTCACCTAGTCTGAAAGATAAAGCAAAGTTTTCCGATCCACTAGGCTCGCCTGTAGCCGAAAGTTTGTATTTGCCGAAAGTAGTATAAGAATCCTCATAGAAAACTTCATTATCTCCATTGAACTCTTTTGCTATATACTTTTCTTTTCTTAAATCTCCATCTTCAAAGCTTTCAATCAGGTTATCAGAAGCGATAAAAGCTTCTCGGTAGTAGGTGGTATTACCGAAATAACCTTGTTCCTCATACTCTACCGACTGATCATTGAATACAGTTAAGTCTGAAACGCTTCCGTATAACCAAATAACCTCAGATGATTTTAAAGATGTAAAATTGTAATAAGGCTCTGCCACTGTTGGAGAAGGGAGATTGTTTAAATCTATTAAAGCGAAGGACCAGTCTTTTATTACTTTGTTGGCGTATATAGCAGCATCTTTCCAGTTTTCCATATAAAGAAAGACACGTGATTTCAGTAATTGTATCATTGGAAGGCTGACCAGATAATTCGGCTCATATTGTTTATCTTTGCTCAATGTAAGAAATAAACGTTCAGCTTCATTCAGATCGTCCACAATTTGGTTGTATACTTCCTCAACAGTGTTTCGTGTCATTAATAGTTGGTCTTCAGGGAGCAGGTTGCTGTCTAATTTGAGCGGAACTCCTAAAGCTTGTTTGTTATAGTTGTATGGTGCTCCAAAATGATTAACCAACATAAAATAATAGAAAGCTCTTAATCCGAGGGATTGGGCTATTACATAATTTTTTTCAGCTTCCGTACCATTTACGTCACCGATATAATCAAGAGCTGCATTTGCGCCTAAGATATAGTTATAGTATCCTTCCCAGATATTCTGAAGAGGATAACCATTCCTTTCCATAATAAAAAACATATCTGGTTGCCATGTATAAACAGCTTGTTTGGCTTCCACATCTTTTAGAGAGTTAGTGCTAAATTCACATTCAGTTTTATGGAACTGAATGTCATCGTCTAAGAAGCTAAGAAAGGGTAGTAGAAAATTGCCTTTGTCCTGTCTGGGATAAGCAGAACCGATTAGCATTTCTTGTAAAGCATTTGCATCTTTGGGAACATACTCACTTTGAGATTTAGGCTCTAGAAAATCTGAGCAAGAGGATAGTGATAGTAAGACTATTCCTGTTAGTATATATATAATTCTTTTCATTGTCTATCTTTTTATTTTTTTAGAAACCAATGTTAATACCTAATGAATAATTCCGTGGAAGTACACTGTTGCTAACTTCCGGGTCGAAACCGTTGAAACGTTTGCTGGCGATAACAAAGATGTTATCCATGTTAAAGTTGAGTGATAGATTTTTCATATATATTTTTTCGCACCACTCACGTTTCATTTGCCAGGATAGACCGATGTTACGGCAGCGTAAGAAAGAACCACTGACCACCATAGCGTCAGATTGTTCCCATAATGGAATGCTATAAACATTCTCATTGTTGGGCAATTCTATATAAGCCATTCCTGCTTTGGGTAAAGAAGGAATGATTGTATGGGCTTCGTCTCCCGGTTCTTTCCAACGGTTCAGTAAATCGCGGTTTATATTTGTATATGGATCCGGCATATAATAAGAACTAGCGAATTGGTTGTATGGTGATGGCAGACGCTTCTTGTTGCCGAGTAAAAGTGAGAAACTGGTGTTTAAAGTTAATGATTTATAGCGGAAACTTAAGCTCAATCCACCGGTGAAATAAGGCTCTTTCTGACCAGAATATACCAGATAAGTAGTCGGATCTATTTGTCTGCTACGTTCTTCTTTCGGAATATCCAAAAGATTGAATAAAGCTTCACCGGTTTTTCCGTCTAATCCTGCAAAAGAGTATGACCAGAAACTGCTGAGCGGATACCCTTCTTTTAGTACAATATCTGAGCGTCCACTTAAGAAGGAAGCTGCATTGACATCAATGTCTGTATGTCCGCCTTCATTCCAGTTCTTGGAAGCATTCAAGCTGATACTTAATGCATAGTCCCGTTTCTGTATCGGGGTAAAAGTTAATGTGTATTCGATACCTCTGTTGTGGATAATACCACCGTTGCGTTTCATGGATGTTATTCCATATTCATAAGGTAATTCCAGTTCAACAATAGCATTGGAGCGTCTTGTATAATATTCCAGATTCATATAAAACATACTGAATAATTCCAGGTCTACACCGAAATTCCATGATTTGGTACGTTCCCATGATAGATTTGGATTTGGGATTTGGGAGATGGTAGACTGATATCTATTGTATAGATTAGCCACTTTCCCCTGATTTAAAATCAAATCCGGACTAATGCGCGTTACTGCATTTCCTTGAATACCATAGGTGCCGCGGAAGTTTAAGGTTGTTATCCATTTTACATATTTCTTCATGAAGTCCTCTTCTGAAGCTCTCCAGGAGAAACCGAATGAATAGGTAGGATCAATACGGTGATTAGCATCCTGACCGAAACGGTTGGATGCATCATTACGTATATTTGCATTAACAACATATCGGTTTTTGAGTGAATATGCCAATGTGGCGAATACGGAAAGATAATTGTCTGTAGTATTGACTTTTCTCCATCCACCATCATATATCTTTTTTAAAAGCCCCCATCCCTCGTCTTTAGAACCTGTAATAGGGGTAAAAGCTTGTGGAGTGGTTGGTAATGTTATGACTTCTCCTCTATCTGGGGCATATCCCCATACCGTATTGCTGACACCTTTATTAGTGGAAGAACGTAATTCCATACCTACTAAAGCATTAATTCGGTTCTCATTATTAAAGGCTTTACTGAATTGCAGCTTATTTTGGATGTTGTAAGAGCACTGCTGTGCGTTATTTGTGAATAATTCGCCTCCGAATGGGAGTAAGGCTGCTCTAAACTCTTTACTGTTTGGCGAGACAGAGTTGAAATCATAACCACGATATGTTTCAGCAATATAAAACGTTTGTTCAGTTTCCCAAGCTTCGTTTGTGCTGTTATTATTTGAATATCCACCAGTAAATTGGTAAGTTAACCAGTCCAAAATATTCCATTTCAAGTCCAGCGAAGCTGACATGAAACTTGATTTTGATTTAGAACCACTATTATTCCGTTCATTTACGAAATTGTATGATAATGATTTGACTCCGCTATTGTATGGGTATGAGGCTTTCATTTGATAGTAAGCATCAGGGTCTATAGAACGATTGGTAGTAGTAGCATACCCCATAGGATTGACTCCTCCGGCAAAACCGTTATTCGTACTTACGCTACCGTTGATCGTTGCATTAATCGTTAGTTTTTGTACCGGGCGTATGGTGATGGCAACGCGTCCGGTCATACGTTCACTGTCGTTTCCTATTTCCTGCCCTTCGCTATTGGAATATCCCATAGAAGCTGCATAACTGTATTTATTTGTTCCGCCGGAAACACTTATATTATGGTTATGGCTAAAAGAACGGCGGGTTAGTAGTTTGAACCAATCTGTATTTTGTGTTTCCAGAACATTGCGTTGTGCCAGAAATTCTTCAGAAGATATATCGTGCGATAGATACATATTCAATAATCCCTCATAAGTATATATTTGTTTGATTGGTTCTGCGCCATAAGGTGTTCCCCAGTTAAACGCTTCTTGTGAGAATAGTACTCTTTCTTTGGAGTTCATGTAATTAAACTGTCCATAGTTGGGACGCGTGCCCATTACAAAGTTAGATGTGTAATTGACGCTTAGACGATCAGTTGTATTCTTTTTGGTTGTGATTTCAATAACACCATTCGATGCTTTTGAACCGTAAATAGCGGTCGCAGAAGCATCTTTTAAAATACTAATGCTTTCGATATCAGCAGGATTCAACCAAGAAATTTGATTACCGATAATGTTTTTCAAGTCCTCTGTCATGAGAGAAGATGCATTCAATTCCAGGGGGTCTTCCTGAATGATGCCGTCAACTACCCAAAGTGGGTCTTGATTACCCAGTAAGGTACTGGTACCACGGATTTGAATTTTCGGGGCAGTACCTACACGACTACTTGTATTGGTGACAATCATACCTGCTACACGTCCTTGCAACATTTGGTCAATAGTGGTATACGAAGGCATTAAAATATCTTTTGCTTTTACTGTGGTAATAGAACCTACTAGGTCACGGCGTTGAATATTCTGATAACCGGTTACAACTACTTCGTCGATTTCAGTACTGGAACTGTTTAGAGTGACATTAATCGTTTTCTTTCCTGTATATCTTACAGTCTTTTTCTCCATTCCGATGAATGAATAAGTTAATATTAACCCTTCTTGCGCAGGAATATTGAAAGTGTAATGTCCGTCTAGTCCGGCGATAGCTCCATGCTTTGAACCTCGGACAGTGACCGTAGCTCCGGGAAGTGCTTCACCGCTTGCATCACGTATCCATCCACTAATCGTGATTTTATTAGTCTTTCTTTTCTTAATAACGATAGCAGTACCTGATACTTCATAAGTTAGGTTAGTTCCTTCCAGACATTCATCCAGAATCTCGGTGATCGTTTTGTTTTTTGCCCTTACGCTGATATCGGTTATGTTAGCGATATCTTCTGTTGCGTACATAAAGATGAATTTTGTACGGTTTTGCAAATACCAAAGTGTAGATTCCAGGCTTTCGCCTCTCAGATCAACGGAGATTCGCTGATTGTCTTGTGCTTGAATCATAAGTGAAGAAAGGGAGAATATCCATAAAAGGCAGAACTTAACGAATTTTCTGCTTACATAAGATACTCCCTTTGAGGAGGGTTGTGTTCGTTTTTTCATAATGCGTTAGTTATAATATGTATTAATAGTTATTGTTTATAAGAAATGTGCAGTATACCTTCTCTCTGTTTTATGTCTACCATATTTAATTCCATTATCATGTTGATAATTGGGTTCATGTTTGCATAGCGGTTGAGATAAGCTCCAATTTGTACCTGTCTGGCTGCGTCGTCTTCAAAAGTGTATTTGAATCCGTACCATTTGGAAAGATACGACATTACATTCTGGAGAGGAACATTTATAAAAATGAATGATCCGGACTCCCAGGAAGTATATAATTCAGTATTTACGTTAGATACGGTACTTCTTCGACTGTTTTTGTCATATACGAAATGTTGGTTTGGAATCAATTCATAATCTTTATTTTCACTGCTAATTTCTATAGCTCCACTAACTAGTGTAGTACTTTCTACTTCTTCATCCGCATAAGCCCTTACATTGAATGAAGTTCCTGTCACCCGAATAGAAGTATGCGGTGTTTGCACGATAAAAGGATGTGCTTTATCCGGAGCAACATCGAAATAGGCTTCACCTTCAACCTGTACGGTACGTTCCTTATCGCTGAAACAAATCGGATAAGTCAGTTGTGATTCTGCGTTCAGATGTACTTTTGTTCCATCTGAAAGGACAATGTGACATTCCATACCATGCAGTGTACGAAGCGTATTTTTGATTTCTTTCACTTTGGGCTTGTTGGCAGGAGTATGGTAATTAATCCCTTTGGAGTCAATGATGAACACTTCAGTTGCACCCTCCGGAAGGACATTCTCAAAAAGGTTGAAGGTGTTGCCATTACTTAAAGTCAGTTCTCCGCCATGGGTTCCTGGAGTAATTTCACCGATTGGTTCTCCGACTGCCCAATTATATATAAGGAATGAAGCCGGTATTATCAATAGCAAAATAAGAGCCGCATATTTCAGACTCCTTTTCCACGAAAAAACAATACCAGATTGATTGCCTCCTAGTAGCGGGTAGACTTTCTCCCATGCCTTTTGTGAAGAGAAACTTTTTATTAACCGGCTGTTTTCTTCATACGTTTCCTTATTTAATATCCGGTCTGCTATTTTTTGATGCTCCGGATTTTCATCCAACCACGCGCGATAGTTTTTTTCCTCTTCGGGAGTAGACGAATGAGTAAATAAGGAAGCTAAGATTTTTGCAATTTTAAATTTTTCTTTGAATGAATTCATCGTTTTTTCGATTTGTTGTATAAGTAGAACAATCCAATCGGAAAAACGGGGTAATCAAAAAGTTACTTTATTTGCATAAAAATAGTAATAAGGTATAATTTATGCCTTTGAGACTTTCGCGAAGTTTGCGATAGGCGAATTTCTTTAACGTATGGACAGTACCCTCTGAAATTTGCAATTTGTCAGCAATCTCATGGTTTTTTAACCCTTTCATAGAGTATAAGATGATATTTCGCATTTGGGTAGGCAATTCTTCTACCGCTTTGCGAACCATGTGGAATGTTTCCTGTTCGATAATGGCAGCTTCGAAGCCACTATCGAATTCTTCCTGTCCGGAAAAATTAGGAATATCTAATTGTTCATGTTTTAGGTGATTCAGACATTTATTTCGGGTGACGGTATAAAGGAAGCTTTTTACTTTCAAAATGTCGTCGAAATCTTCTTTCCGTTCCCAATAAGCTAACAATACATCTTGCGCGATGTCTTTGCAGACTTCTTTGTCATCAATATAATGGTTGGAGAAAACACAAAGAATAGGGTAGTAATTATCAAATAGCTTTTTGAAAGCCTGTTTGTTACCACGCCTGATGTCTGCAATTATATTTTCTATATGTATGTTCACTATTTAGGGTGGAGCGATTGGTGCAGGAATTTTCTTATCCAATCTTACTTATTTTCTCCAGCTTTTCTTCTTCGATGATTTTTATTTTTCTTCCGTCGATCGTAATCAGTCGTTCCGTAGCGAACTGCGACAATGTGCGGATAGCATTCGAAGTCGTCATATTAGAGAGATTAGCTAAATCTTCGCGTGAAAGATAAATGCTCAAAGTAGATCCGTCCTCTTCCAAGCCGTAGCTTTCTTTCAGGAAGATGAGAGATTCGGCCAGGCGTCCGCGGATATGCTTTTGTGTCAGATTGACGGTACGTTCATCAGAAATACCGAGATCAATGGACAGCTGGCGGATAAAAAACATGGCCAGGTCATTATTCTGGGCAACTAAAGTTAAGATAGCATTCATGGGAATCAGACAAACAACAGAGGGTTCGAAAGCTGCTGCGGCAGTTACAAAATCTTGTTTGGCAAAATAAGCACGATAAGCAAAGTATTCGCGTGGTTTAATCATGCGAATAATCTGACTTCTACCCCCTACGCCATCTTTGAAGATTTTTACTTTCCCACTGATAAGGCACATCAGATGAGAAGGAGTTTCTCCTTCGCAGTAGATGGTTTCATTTTTTTTGTAGGTTTGTATCGTATAATTGTTCATCAGAAACTCCTTTTGCTCGTTATTTAAAGGAGCTAACATATCGGATAACGGTTCCGAAATATCGATGTCTGACATATTCATTTTTACCATGAGTGCTACAAAACTGTGTTATACAGCACAAAAGTAAAAAGAAAAAATGAGAAAATGAACGAATCTATAAAAAGATTGCACAAAAGTGGGAGCTTTCGTGCAATCTTACAGGCATTTTATTTAGCAAACAACAGTTCTCTGTATTTGGGTAACGGCCATATTTCGTCGTCTACTTCCATCTCCAGGTGGTCGATGTGGTCGCGGATCTGGTCGAGATACGGGCGTACTTTTTCTTCATACTCAAATGCTCTTTCCTTATAGTTCTCCATGTGGTTGGCTACTTTTCGTGCTTCGGTCATTTCGCGAACTAGTACTTTGATGGAAGTGACCCGGTGTGAAATTTCACGGATCAGCTCTTTGCGGTCGGCACTCAACACTTCGTATTCTTCAGCCGGGAATATTTCTTTCAGTCCGCGAAGATTTTCGAGCAACCGGTTCTGATAGGCAACGGCAGTCGGTACGATGTGGTTAATGGCGAGGTCGCCCAGTACACGGCCTTCGATTTGCACCTTCATGGTATATTTCTCCAGTTCCACTTCCAGACGGCTGTTCAATTCGGTTTCGTTGAAGATACGTTCGCCAATCAGCACTGATTTGGATTGGTTGTCAATATAGTGCATCAGGGCTTCCGGTACGTGGCAGATGTTAGTCAGTCCGCGGCGTGCGGCTTCCTGTTTCCATTCTTCAGAATAACCGTCGCCCTCAAAACGAATCGGTTCGGAGGCGATAATCGTTTCTTTCAGTATGCGGAAGATGGCTTCATCTTTGCCTACTCCTTCTTCCATCAGCTTTTCTACTGATGCACGGAATTCGTTCAACTGGTTTGCCATGGCGGCATTGATTGCAATCATGGAGGCGGCACAGTTGGAAGACGAACCTGCGGCACGGAACTCGAAACGATTTCCGGTGAATGCGAAAGGAGAGGTGCGGTTACGGTCGGTAGTATCCAGTAGGATTTCGGGGATGCGTCCGATACCTAACTTCAGGGTGGTTTTTTCTTCCGGTGTCATTTTCTCGTTTCCTACCTGGCGGACAATTTCGTCGAGAGTGGACGATAGTTGTGAACCCAGGAAGCAGGAGAGAATGGCGGGAGGAGCTTCGTTGGCTCCCAAACGGTAGCTGTTGCTGGCGCTCATGATGGAGGCACGCAGTAAATCCTGGTTTTTATAAACCATCATTAAGGCGTTTACCAGGAAAGTGAGGAATAGCATGTTTCCTTTCGGATTCTTTCCGGGGGCGAACAAGTTGATGCCGGTGTCGGTGCAGAGCGACCAGTTGTTGTGCTTGCCCGAACCGTTTACTCCGCTATATGGTTTCTCGTGCAGGAGTACATTGAAATGATGTTTCCTTGCGATACGCTTCATCAAATCCATGACAAGTTGGTTGTGGTCGTTGGCAAGGTTGCAGTTTTCGAAGATAGGGGCCAACTCAAATTGGTTGGGGGCTACTTCGTTATGACGGGTTTTGGCGGGAATACCCAGTTTGTGACACTCAATTTCGAGTTCTTTCATAAATGCGGTGACACGTGGAGGGATGGAGCCGAAATAGTGGTCTTCCAACTGTTGGTCTTTGGCGGAAGAGTGTCCCATCAGTGTCCGTCCTGTCAGGCAGAGGTCGGGGCGTGCATTATATAAGGAAGAGTCGACTAGAAAATATTCCTGTTCCCATCCTAAATTGGTATATACGCGTGTGATGTTCTTGTCGAATAGTTGGCAGACATCCGTTGCTGCTTTATCTACGGCGGCAAGTGCTTTCAATAATGGAGTTTTGTAATCCAGTGCTTCACCTGTATAAGAAATGAAGATAGTGGGGATACAAAGAGTGGTGTCTACCACGAATGCCGGTGAAGAAACATCCCAGGCTGTATATCCTCGTGCTTCGAAAGTGTTGCGGATACCGCCGTTAGGGAAAGAAGAGGCATCCGGCTCTTGCTGGATCAGTAGTTTTCCGGAGAAGCGTTCGATTACTCCGCCGTCTTCGCCGAATTCGATAAAACCGTCATGTTTCTCGGCTGTTCCGTCTGTCAGAGGCTGGAACCAGTGTGTGTAGTGAGTGACGTTGAGTGACTTGGCCCAACTTTTCATGCCGTTAGCAATCAAGTCTGCTATTTCGCGGCTGATAGGCGTACCTTTTTCGATAGCATCGGTTACAGCTTTGTAGGCTTCTTTGGGAAGATACTCCTGCATCTTCTTGCGGTCGAACACGTGGCTACCATAATAATCAGAGAGTTTGTTGGAAGGAGCAGTTACTCCCAGAGGTTTCCGGTTGGAAAGCTCTTGTAAGGCAAAAAAACGCATTTTTGACATAAATGGTCTACTTTTTATCGGTTGATGGCGCAAAATTATATGTTTTTTCTGAAAGTACCCCTATTTTAAAGGGGGTATTTTTAGAAATGAATGTATTTTTCTAAAGATACCCCCTCTGTTGATTCTCCAACTTCTGTTCTTATTGCTTCTGTTGGTCCATTTCTTTAGCCATCTGTTTAACCAAACTTTCCACTTGGATATAATGGTTGTGATAGTTCCTGAATAACTGTTTGAACACTGGACTGTTCATAGCCATTTGGGTGAGAAATTGTAGGTGCTTACCCGTAGAGGTGTTCATTTGCATACGTTTTTCTTTGCTCAAGTTATCTTGTAGGGAGTAAACACCGCATGAAATTTGGATTTCTGCGATGCCTTCATCCCAAGGATGGGTGTTGAGGTGAGTCAATGCTGCCATGATTTTTTTCAGGTCTTTCAGCAGAATGTTTAATAGTTCGAATTCGGTGCGGTTTATGGAGCAGGAATCCGGGTTCAGGAGGAAAGCGAATTTAAGGTAGAAATCCTTTAATTCTTCTTTAGGAATAACAAATGAATCTTTGGAAGCCTTTATCATGCCTCCCACCGCTAGTTGAACGGTAACTTGTTTTGTTTCCATAATATAATTATGAATAAGGTGGTAGGCGAAGATTTTCTATGAAATAAGAGCGGTTCCGCCTTTCCCGTTGCATTTCACCAGAAGGCAGTAGATGCATTAACATTCTACACGGGGGTACGGAACCGCCATATAGAATGAACATGAACAGGCATAAAAATGCCTGCCACGGAAATTGGCAGGTTTCCCCGCCTTCTGGTATGAAATGCACTACAAAGGTACGACAATTTTCTTCTTTGTCAAGAATAAAGTGATAAATAAAAAGGTAAGAGTAAGTATTTCTCTTTTTTATGCAGTTCTTAATTAAATGGGAATTTAGCGGTTAAATGGGAATTCATCAGTTAAATGAGAATTTATCGGTTAGGCTGAAAGCCTTACAATTATATATTTATTGGG
>OOAN01000756.1_pt1 | contig 21919 bp, 20 predicted proteins | sample 1671301 | NCBI WGS metagenome assembly OOAN01 (sample SAMN06348142, study PRJEB24527) | human gut metagenome | biome: human gut; feature: ankylosing spondylitis patient; material: feces | host: Homo sapiens | place: China | collected 2015-10
TGCCAACTCCGCAAAATTTATCCACAAAAAGCGCCCGGGCGGTTGAAAAGTTCAATCGTCCGGGCGCAGTCATTTTGCCGTTTTGGGGTCATTTTGGGGTCAAAGTTACCAGAATGTTACCACTTTTGCCATAATGCAGAAAAAAGCTCGTTGAAACTCAACGTTTCAACGAGCTTTTGTTGGTTGCGGAGACAGGACTTGAACCTGCGACCTCCGGGTTATGAGCCCGACGAGCTACCATCTGCTCTACTCCGCGATATATGACACACGCGCTTGTTTCGCGGTGCTTGATTATAATACCACAGCACGGCGCGTGTGTCAATAGGTTTTTCTAAAAAAGTTTACCGCCCATTACAGGGGGCTGTCTGCGCTTGTATCAGACAATGCCCTGGCTCATCATGGCGGAGGCGATCTTCTCAAAGCCGGCGATGTTGGCACCGGCCACAAGGTTGCCCTTCATGCCGTACTTCTCGGCGGTGGTGGCGGCAGCCTTGTAGATGTTGACCATGATGTTGTGCAGGCGCTCATCGACCTCCTCGAAGGTCCAAGACAGGCGCAGGCTGTTCTGGCTCATCTCCAGACCGGAGGTGGCAACACCGCCGGCGTTGGATGCCTTGGCGGGGGCAAACAGGATGCCGTGGCTCTGCAGGTAAGCGATGGCCTCGGGGGTGGAGGGCATGTTGGCGCCCTCGGCTACGCAGTAGCAGCCATTGGCAACCAGAGCCTTGGCACCGTCCAGACGCAGCTCGTTCTGGGTGGCGCAGGGCAGGGCGATGTCGCAGGGGACGGTCCAGATGCCCTGACTGCCCTCGACATACTTGGCGGTGGGGACATACTCCAGATAGGTCTTGATGCGGGCGCGCTTGACCTCTTTGATCTCCTTGATGACCTTATAGTCAATGCCGTTCTCGTCCACAATGTAGCCGTTGGAGTCGGACATGGCGATGACCTTGCCGCCCAGCTGGGTGGCCTTCTGGTTGGCGTAGGTGGCCACATTGCCGGAGCCGGAGATCACAACGCGCTGACCCTCAAAGCTCTTGCCGGCGTCGGCCAGCATCTCCTTGGTGAAGTAGCACAGGCCGTAGCCGGTGGCCTCGGTACGGGCGAGGGAACCGCCGAAGGGGATGCCCTTGCCGGTCAGAACGCCGGTGTACTCATTCTGCAGGCGCTTGTACTGGCCGAACAGATAGCCGACCTCGCGGCCGCCGACGCCGATGTCACCGGCGGGCACATCGGTATCCGGGCCGATATGGCGGTACAGCTCGGTCATAAAGCTCTGGCAGAAGCGCATGACCTCGGCGTCAGACTTGCCGTGTGGGTCAAAGTCAGCGCCGCCCTTGCCGCCGCCCATGGGCAGGCCGGTCAGGCTGTTCTTGAAGCACTGCTCAAAGCCGAGGAACTTCAGGATAGATAGGTTGACGGAGGGGTGGAACCGCAGACCGCCCTTGTAGGGGCCGATGGCGGAGTTGAACTGGACGCGGTAGCCGCGGTTGACCTGCACCTTACCGGCATCGTCCACCCAAGGCACGCGGAACAGAATGACGCGCTCAGGCTCGACCATGCGCTCGATCAGGCCGGCCTTCTCATATTCGGGGTGAGCCTCAACAACAGGCTCCAGACTCTCAAGGACTTCCTCGACCGCCTGCAAAAACTCCTTCTGCTCGGGGTTGCGCTTTGCAAGGCCCTCATATACACCCTGCAGGTAAGCATTCTGAATTGCCATAAAACGACACTCCTTTATATAAATTCAAACACCGCCTTCATGTTACCACCATAAAAGAAATTTTTCAAGAGTTTTTTGTTTACTTTTCAAAATTTTGTTTGCAGCAGGCGTGCCACTGTATTTTACACAAGGACAATTTAAACTTTCGCAGCCGCTCCTGCGGGGTCAGGCTGCCGTCTTACCCCTGCCACATTGTCACCGGCTGCCAGTCCGTGCTGCCGGCGGCCAACTCCTCTGGCGTTATCAGACCCATTCCATTGCAGTAGCCTCCGGGATTGCTTTGCGTCCAGATGAGCAACCGGCCATCGTTCGTCTGGGCCAGAGCGGAGATGTATCTTTCATCGTTATGTACTTCCTGTTTCAGCGGGGAAATCTTCCATGTCTTGGTGTTTACTAAGGCACGATACTCGGGCATCTGCTCCGCAGTGTTATTGTACCGCAGCCAAAGCCACTGCGTGGATTTGTCACCGTGGGCGGGCTGGATATTAGGCATCGACATTCCGGCGCGCTCATCCGGCCAGGTATCCCAGATGGTTTCGGTTGTATTTACTGCGGGGTCAATGGCGGTCAGGCCCAGCCTCTCATACGCACCTTCGCCCAGATCTTTCTCTTCCACAAAGTACAGGCGGCTGCCATCGGTGGCGGCGTAGCCGGATGTCAACACATCCGCGCCATTGTAAGGGCGCTCAGCCAGTTTGGTGCGCTCGTTCGTGCGGGGGTCCCAGCAATCAAATTCCACGGTGGCGGCCTGGATAGCGGCGCAGAACATCTCCCAATCTGTGGGCAGAGGTGCGTCGGCCACATAGCGAGCCGTCATGATGCCGCCATCGTAAAGGTCAATTATCCGCTCCGATGGCAGCAGGGTAAACTCCTCGGCCTGAGCGGTGGTCAGGTCAAGGCGGCATGCCGCCGTTGCATCTGGCTGCAGCCCCATGTCTATCTGCCCATACAAAGCAGTACCATCACTGTATATAAACCCATAGCGGTCGTTGACCCGTTCCACCTCGGTGCAGGTTTTGCCTGTGGCAGGATCAACAGCATAGACGCTCGTGGGAGTATTCGCTTCTTCCCAAGCGGCCCGCCAGAATACTTCGATTTCGTCTGGGGTGAAGTCTGCCACAATACCGTCAGGATGTTCCAGCCAGAATTTTACATTGGTTTCGTAGTATTCATCCCATGTCATGCTGCCCATATCCCTAGAGATATGGCAAACATAACAGGGGTTGCCTCCTGCGATAATGTAGTCACTATAATATCCCGGAAAATAGGCCGGGCAGGCATTGGTATCATGGGTACAGCCGGGCACTTCACAGAATACTGTTTGTGTTGCGGTGGCGTAGTCAGTTTTGAGCAGAAGGGCATAACCCGGTTTTTGGCCGAAGCTGTAATAGGCGTCACCTGTGTTGAGGGTGTCTGAGACATGGTAGAAGGGAGCTATTTCAGTTGTGGGAGCTGGTGTCGCGGTGGAGGATTCCGTGGCAGTAGCAGGGTAAGGGGTGGCGAGAGGCACGGTGGTTGGTGTAGATGCGCAGGCGGTCAGTGTCGCAATGAGAATGAGTGGGATGGTTCTTTTCATGAGGTTGCCTCCTTTTCGTGAGAAGTCGGAAGGTTGTAAAAAGCGCGTGTAACAGCCGTGTTTTCTTACCCCTGCCACATTGTCACCGGCTGCCAGTCCGTGCTGCCGGCGGCGAACTGATCGGCGTCGATCAGGCCGTAGTCCGTGGTCCTGCCGGCGCTGTCTGCGCCGATGACGACCAGCCAACGGCCATCGTGCGCTTTGCCGCGCAGGCTGACGGCACCACTGCCGGTCTGCAGCGCCTGCGTCACCGGCGTGATCTGCCCTGTTTCAGTGTCCAGCAGGGCGCAGGCGGCGTAGCTTGTATTGTAGTTATCTCTGTACAGCCAGATATACCGGCCGCCGTCATCGCCCAGCACCCATTCCGCCTGCGGCCACGGGTCCCAGACGGTTTCGGTGCGGCCTGCGGCGTCCACCGTTGTCAGGACCGTGCGGCGGAAGCCGCTTCCCGGTATGATCTCGCGCTCCTCAAAGTACGCCTTGCCGTTGTACACACCGATAAAGCAGCCGTTCTTCCCATAGTCGGCATCGCTGTAGGGACGCTCGGTCAGGTTGGTGCGCGCACCCGTGCGGGGGTCAAGGCGGTCGATCTCCACCGTGGCGTTCTGGATGGCGGCGGCATACTGCTCCGCATCGGTGGGCAGCGGCGCATCGGTCACATAGCGGCAGGTCAGCAGTGCGCCGTCAAAGCCCGCAAGGTAATGCTCGGTGGGCTCCAGCACAAAGGTCTCCGCCTGCCCGGTGGCAAGGTCGATGCGGCAGGCGGGCGTTGGCCCGACTCTTACGGCAGACGCCTGCGTTCTGTACGGTATTGTCACCCGCTCACCGTAGAGCGTGCTGCCATCGCAGACATCCACGTTGTAGTCACAGTAGGTCAGCGGCAGGTCGGTGCGGGTCTTGCCCGCAGCGGGGTCAACAGCGTAAAGGCAGGGCGGCGTGCTCTGCTCGGTCCAGATGCCGCGGTGCTCGGCTTCAAATTCCGCATCGGTCATGGTGTCAAAGGGCTGCGTAGTTCTGACGCCGCTTGCCAGTTTTTCCGCCCAGTAGTCGTCCCAGCTCTGGTCGTCATAGAAATATGCGATATGCCAGACATACACGGTGTCCCCCGCTGCAACCACCCTATAATGGCCGGCCCACCCCGGAAAATATGCCGGGCAGGCGGCGGTATCGTGGGCGCAGCCGGGGACGGCGCAGCAGACGGACTGAACCGCCGTGGCATAGTCGGTCTTGAGCAGCAGCGCGTAGCCGAGCCGCTGCGTGAACTCGTAGTAGGCGGTGCCGTCATCAAAGGAGCCGTTGTAGCTTTTCAGGGTGTAGAAATCGGCGGCAGGGGCAGGCGTAGAGGCTGCGGGCGCTGCGGGGGCAGCGGGCGCTGCCGTCGGCTCCGGCGTGGGGGTGGCGAGGGGTGCCGGGTCGGGGGCAGCGGTGCAGGCCGCGAGAGTCAGGGTCATTGCAGCGGTCAGGATGATGGAGATATAGTTTTTCATGTGGGCCTCCTTTTTTTGATTTTTCAGCTAAATGGTAAAGGGAAGCGGGCAAAGCCCCTCCGGCCTCGCAGGCTCGGCCACCTCCCCACTGCGTGGGGCGGCTTTTGCGCGGGCTTCGCCCGCGTGACAGCCGCACCGCATGGCGTGGGCGGAGGGGTGTTTCAAGACACTGCCGCCCTTTACATTTTCTGCAGGCTCAGGCTGTAATACCACCGGTCGCCTGCTGCGCCGGTGTAGCTGCCGTAGGTATAGGGGTGGGTCGAGGCCGTGATGAGCGCTTGGCCGTTTTCACTGCAGAGGGCGCAGCGGTAAGTGCTGTCGGCGGGTACGGCCCAATCGCCGAGGCTTTCCAGCCCGGCCTGGGCTGCAAAGGCGCGCAGGGCGGTCTCATCGGGCAGGGGCAGCGCCTCGGCGTCCCCGGCCGGCAGCGATAGCCAGACCTCCACCACTGCACCGGTGCGGCTGTCCATCGTGACGCTGCTGCGCGTCAGCAGCATATCTCCCTGCAGGGTATAGCGCCGCACCGTTACAAAGCCAAGGCTGTCGGTCGCGCAGAAGGCTGCGCTCAGGTCATACCAGCGGCCGTCATAATCCGTGTAGCTGTCCGCCTCGGCGGCGGTGTCCTGCTGCGCGGCCCAGTCCCCGGGCAGCACACCGCAGTCGGCCAGACGCTGCAGCGCCTGCTCCGCCGCATCGGCGGTGGCGGCATCGGCGTAGCTCATCGACTGCAGGCTTGCGGACGCCCCTATGTACATTTTGGGGGTGCCGGGCGCGGTCGGCTCCTCAGCCCGCGGCAGCATGGCGCTGTCCTGCCGGCGGGCTGCCAGCTGGCGCAGGATATAGTAGTCGTCCGCCGTCGGCGTGGGCGCCGTGTAGGGGTCGGCCACCGGCACAACGCGCCCGATATACGCGGCGTCCGTCACTGCAAGAAAGGCGGCGGGCATTGCGGCGCAGGCCAGCACGGCCGCCGCGCAGAGCGCCCCCATCAGGCGCGGATGCTCCCACAGCTTCATGACTGCACCTCCCTCCAGACGGGCAGCGTCACGCTGACCCGTGTGCCCTTGCCCGGCTCGCTTTCGATTTGCAGCGCACTGCCGTGGGCCGCCGCGATGCGCTGGCAGAGCGCCAGCCCCAGCCCGCTGCCGCCCTGACGGCGCGCGCGGGATTTATCCACCATATAAAACGGCTCCGTGATGCGGGGCAGCTCCTCCGGGGGGATGCCGCAGCCGGCATCGGCCACCGTCAGGGTGACGGCATCCCCGCTTTGGCTGCAGTACAGCGCAACGGGGCTGCCGGGCGCGGCGGCACGCACGGCGTTCTGCACCAGATTGCAGAGCAGATCCAGCAGCAGGTCGGCGTCCCCGGCCACGATGGGCGCAGGGGGCGGCGGGGTCTGCAGCACCGCGGCCGGGCAGGCTGCCCGCAGCCGTGGCCACAGGCTGTCCAGCGGGACCGCCGTCAGGGTCAGCGCCTCCTCGCTCAGGCCAAGCAGCGCCAGCAGCTTATGGCTCAGCGCCTCAAGCCGCCGCCCCTCATGGGCGATGGCTGCCGCGGCCTCGCGCTGCTCTGCAGGGTCGGTCTGCATTGTGGCCAGAATATCCGCATAGCCGATGATGCTCGTCATCGGGGTCTTCAGCTCATGGGTAAACGCCCCGACAAAATCCTCCCGCCGTTGGACATCGGCCTGCAGGTCAGCGATCTTCTCCTGCACGGCGTCCGCCATTGCGTCAAAGCTGCGGCTCAGCGTCTCGATTTCGTCCCCGGTGTGCAGCGCAGTGCGGCGGGCATAGTCACCGGCGGCGATCTGCGCCCCGGCCTCGGTCAGCACAGCCAGCGGGCGGGTCAGCCGCGCGGCCAGCAGCGCCGTGACGAGCGCTGCCGCCCCCAGCACCACGACCTCAAGCGCAAGGAACCGCGTCAGCGCTGCGCGGCGGCCGCGGTACAGCTCGGTGCGGTCGTAGGCAGTGACAAGCCGCAGCCCGCCCTGCAGGTCGCTGGCGTAGACGGTGTAGACTGCGCCCTCGGTGCGGACGGTGACGGCGGCGGCATTCTCCAGCGGGAAGTCTGCCAGCCCCGGCAGGGTGGCGCAGACAAGGGTATCCCCCCGCCAGAGTGCGGCCGGGCGCTGCTGCGCCTCGACCCGGGCGGTGAGGGCGGCATCCCCGATGGAGACGCCGCGGCGCTGCAGGTCGATGATCTCCGTCTGCAGCAGGGTGCAGGCCTGCGCATGGGCGGCGGCGTCGGAGGCGGCGGCGCGGCTGCGCTGCACGGCGAAATCACTGTACAGCAGCACGCACCCGCCGATGCCGAAGGACGCCGCCAGCACCAGCACCAGCAGGCAGACCATTTTTTGTGCGTAACGCATGATTGCTCTCCTTTATAAATGGTAGGGCGATGGTCGGGCGGCAGCGGGGCCGGAGGGTGAGAAGCTTGCCCCAGCCCGAAGGGTTTCGGGCAGCCGTACCGTTCTCTCCCCCGCCGCCTGCCTTATTCTTTTTTAAGGCGGTAGCCGACTCGGTAGATCGTCTCCAGCTGCTCGGTCGTCCAGCCCAGCTTTTTGCGCAGCCGGGCAATGTGGGTATCCACGGTGCGCAGACATTCGCTGTCCGGCTCCCCGCCCCATACCCGCGAAAAAATCACATCGCGGTAGAGCGCCGCGCCCCGGTTGCGCATCAGCAGCTCCAGCAGGTCAAACTCCCGCCGCCGCAGATCCAGCGGCTCCTCACCGCGCCATGCGGTGCGGTCCTGAGTGTCCAGCCGTATGTCAAAGGCGCGCAGCTCCCGCCCTCCGCGCCCGGTGCGGCGCAGCACAGTCTCCATCCGGGCCACCAGCTCCTCGGCGGCAAAGGGCTTGGTGATATAATCGTCCGCCCCCAGCCGCAGGCCCAGCACCCTGTCCTTCACAGCGCTCTTGGCCGTCAGGAAGATGACCGGCACGCCCTGCGGCTTCAGGCTGGCCAGCAGTTCATAGCCGTCCAGCCCGGGCAGCATAATATCGAGTATCGCCATATCAAAATCCGTCTTTTCGATCAGATCCGCCGCTGTGCGGCCGTCCTCGGCCACGGTGCAGCGGTAGCCGGCGCGGGTCAGCGTCATCTCGACAAGCCGCGCGATCAGATGCTCATCCTCTGCGATCAGTATGTGATTCATCGCTTTTTCTCTCCTTTGGGGGTAGTATACCGCAGGATTGTGTCCCGGTTGTGTCCCCACAGCTATAATTTTACACTTTTTTCTTTTATTTTCCACACCATGCGTGTTATAATGTGGAAAACAGCACATGCTATTTTTCAAAGGAGAACCAACATGAACCCTACTGTGCAAGAGCTTGTCGCTGCACTGACGCTGGAGGAGAAGGCCGGGCTTTGCTCCGGCGCGGATTTCTGGCATACCAAGGCGGTCGCGCGGCTGGGCATCCCGGCCATCAAGGTCAGCGACGGCCCCCACGGCCTGCGCACCCAGCGGGAGGGCAGCACCGACCCCAACGACAGCATCGAGGCGGTCTGCTTCCCGGCAGGGTGTGCGGCAGCCGCATCCTTTGACCCGGCGCTGACCCGCCGCATGGGTGCCGCCCTCGGGCGGGAGGCCCGCGCCCACGGCGTGCAGATCCTGCTGGGGCCTGCCGTCAACATCAAGCGCAGCCCCCTGTGCGGCCGCAATTTTGAATACTACTCCGAGGACCCCTACCTTGCCGGTGAGCTGGCCGCAGGGTTCATCAACGGTGTGCAGAGCGAGGGCGTAGGCACAAGCATCAAGCATTTTGCCGCCAACGATCAGGAGACCCGCCGCCTGTCGGTAAACAGCCGTGTGGACGAGCGCACCCTGCAGGAGATCTATCTGCCCGCCTTTGAGGCCGCCGTGAAAAAGGCCCGCCCATGGACCGTGATGTGCAGCTACAACCGGCTCAACGGCGCCTATGCGAGCGAGAACAAGCCGCTGCTGACCGACATTCTGCGCGGGGCATGGGGCTTTGACGGCTTTGTCATGTCCGACTGGGGCGCGGTGAACGACCGTGTCAAGGGCATTGCCGCCGGCCTTGAGCTGGAGATGCCCGGCTCGCAGGGGGTCAACGACCGCAGGCTCATCGACGCCGTGCGCAGCGGCGCGCTGGACGAGGCCGTGCTGGACCGCGCCGTGACCCGCATCCTGAACATCGTCCTGCTGGCGGCGGATCTGGCGCAGCGGCCCGCCGCGTTTGACCGCGCCGCGCACCACCGGCTGGCCGCCGAGCTGGCCGCCCAGAGCGGCGTGCTGCTGCGCAACCTTGGCGCACTGCCGCTGCACAGCGGGCAGAAGGTCGTCTACATCGGCGCCTATGCCGACCAGCCGCGCTATCAGGGCGGCGGCTCAAGCCATGTAAACACGACCGCCGTCAGCGCACTGGACGCCGCACTGCTGCATGACCGGATGGTCCAGTATGTCGAGGGCTTCCCCGCCGACCGCGACCAGCGGGACGAGACCGAGTTCCTGCGGGCAGTCACCGCCGCCGAGGCTGCCGATGTGGCGGTCATCTTTGCGGGCCTGCCCGACAGCTTTGAGAGCGAGGGCGGCGACCGCCGCCACATGCGCCTGCCCGACTGCCAGAACAACCTGATCGCCCGGGTGGCCGCCGTGCAGAAGAACACCGTGGTCGTGCTGCACACCGGTGCGCCGGTGGAATGTCCGTGGGCGGACGATGTATCGTCCGTTCTCTGCATGTACCTTGCGGGCGAGGGTGTCGGCGAGGCCGAGGACGCCCTGCTGTGGGGCGATGCCGACCCCTGCGGCCGCCTGCCTGAAACATGGCCCCTGCGGCTGGAGGACACGCCCTGCTATCTGGATTTTCCGGGTGACGGCGTGACGGCCGACTACCGCGAGGGTGTCTATGTGGGCTACCGCTGGTACGATGCCCGCCGTATGCCGGTGCGCTGGCCCTTCGGCCACGGGCTGAGCTACACGGGCTATGTCTACCGCAACGCCGTGCTGAGCGCCGACACGCTGGCGGATCAGGGCCTTGTGACGGTGCAGGTCACCGTAAAAAACAGCGGTGCCATGCAGGGTGCCGAGGTCGTACAGCTCTATGTAGCCGATGTGACCGGCACGCCGGTGGCCGGCGGGCGGGTGCCGCAGGTGCTGCGCGGCTTCCAAAAAATCGCGCTGCAGCCCGGCGAGGAGCAGGTCGTCACCTTTACCCTGACCCCCCGCGACCTGAGCCATTACGATGCCGCGCTGCATGACTGGTACGCCGCGCCCGGCCGGTATGAGATCCGGATCGGCCATTCCAGCCGGGACATCCGCGCCACGCTGCCGCTGCACTACGCGGGCACCCGCCTGCCGCCGCTGCAGGTGGACGAAACCACACCGCTGGGTATCCTGCTGGCGGACCCGCGCACCGCGCCCGTGGTGCAGCACGCCCTGCGCGCAGAGACCGCAGCGATGACCAACGGCGGCGGCGACGGCCTGATGCCGCCCGAGGCCATGGCCCAGATGCTGGACGCGCTTACCCTGCGCAATATGATCAACTTCGGCGGCCCGCAGGCCGAGGAAAAGCTGACGAAGCTGCTGGAAACGCTGCAGGATGCCGTACAATAACCGCAGGGGTGCATTGCCCGCCCCTGCACCGAACAAAAGGAGAATGAATATGTCTATCAAGCTGACCGAACAGAATTTTGATGCCGAGGTACTGCAGAGCGCCCTGCCGGTCGTGGTCGATTTTTGGGCAGACTGGTGCGGCCCCTGCAAGATGATGGGCCCCGTGCTGGAGGAGCTGGCCGCCGCCCACCCCACCGTGAAGGTGGGCAAGGTCAACACCGATGAAAACCTGCAGCTGGCAATGGCCCGCAAGATCGACGCCATCCCGGCGCTGCTGCTCTTCAAAAACGGGCAGGAGGTCAGCCGCTCGGTCGGCTACCGCCCCGCCGCCGAGCTGGAGGCATGGCTGCGCGAGAACGGCGCAATCTGACATCTGTATAAAAAGAACCGCACCTGCCTTTCGTCAAAAAAGGCAGGTGCGGTTTGTTGCAGGGGGCGGGCGCCTGCGGGAAGGCTGCAAAGCCCCTCCGGTCATCGCTTCGCTCGACCACCTCCCCGCTATGCGAGGAGGCTTTCACGCGGGCAAAGCCCGCGCAAAAAGGCTCCCCACAAGGTGGGGAGCTGGCCGAGCCTGCGAGGCCTGAGGGGCTTTGCCCGGCTGGCGTTATCCTGTCACTTCCGCAATTTCCTCTGCGGTCAGCTGCTTTCTCACCGGCTGGGGCTCGCCCTCACCATCCTGCAGGGGCAGACGCCAGTAGTCAAGGTCCAGCCACTGGCCGAACTTATACCCGGTGCGCCGCTCGGTGGCCATCTTTTGAAAGCCCAGCGCGCGGTGAAAGTCGTTGCTCTGCCGGTTGCTGCCCGTGACCAGCGCAAAGGCGGTGTAGTAGCCCTGCTTTTTCAGCAGCGCCAGCAGGGCGCGGTAGAGCCGGCCACCCACGCCCTGACCGATGCAGTCGGGCGCACAGTAGACGGTCGTCTCAACATCCCATGCATAGGCCTCCCGCGTGTGCCACAGGTGGGCGCAGGCAAAGCCGCGCAGGCGGCCATCAGCGCTTTCCGCCAGCAGAAAGGGCGCATGCTGCAGCACCTCCTCGATGTTGGCGCGGTAGTCCTCGACCGTGGACGGCGTGTACTGGAAGGTCTGCACGCCGTGGCGGACATACCAGTTGTACAGCGCACAGACGGCGGCGGCATCCTCCGGCACGGCCATGCGCAGGGTAATCGCATTGTCGGCGCGCCACTGTGCGGCCAGCGCCTCCTTTTCAGCCTTAGGCAGCTTTTTGATCGCTGCTTCGCGCTTTAAGGCCGCGCTTTTGTCGGCGCATTTTTCGGCGTAGGCAAGCTGAACAGACGCACGGCCATGGCTTTTTGTGTACCTTGCGCCGCCCTTGCCGCTGCGGTGCGCCTTAAGGCGGCGGGCAAGATCATTCGTCCAGCCGCCGTACAGGCTGCCGTCCGCGCAGCGCAGCAGGTAGACCCACGCCGGGGCGGGGGTCGGCTCGCGGTCGGCGGCGGTGCTGGGGGCGGGGCCGTACATTGCCGTGCCGGTCATTCGCTGACCGGGCGGCCGGCGGCCCGCAGGGTGCGGCGGCAGGCCTCGATGGCGGCGGCCTTATCATCGGCGGTGATCAGGAACCGGCTGGGGTGGCAGAACCGCAGGCCGAGGCCGCTGATCTTGCGCAGCTGCTCCTCCGGCTTGCCGGCCCACGCGACCGGGAAGGGCTGCTTGCTGCGCTTGGTGCGGTGGTCATTGACGCACTGGGCGCTGTAGCCGCCGCGCTGGCTGGGGTAGACCACAAAGATCGCATCGGTCTTGTAGAGGCCGTTTTTCCACGGCATATAGGCGGGCAGCACAACAATGCCGTCCCGCATGTTGGCATAGGCCTGACGGACCGTGTCATCAGCGCGGTTGACGGCGTTGGCGGCGGCGATCTCGTTTTCAAGGATCTGTCTGGCCACCGGCACAGCGCGCCAGAAGCAGGCATCGGGGTCATCCTTCGAGTCCCACAGCGGGTTAAAGCTGCCGATGGCATCGGCCAGCGAGTTCTGCTCGCCGGTGTTGTCGTTCAGGTCAAGGGGCTGGATAAAGTTCTCATCCAGCAGGCGGGCCTGATGCTCGCCCACAAGCTGGGCGCCCAGCACCCGCCACAGCAGGCCGAACGCCGCGTAGGGCACGCCGTTGGGGCGGGTCTCCCGCGGCTCGGAATGGTGGTCGAACATACCGCCGCCGACATCGTAGACGATGCCATCAAAGTCATCGGGCACGGTGAAGCCGCGCGTGATCTGGATATCGGGGCGCAGGATCTGCAGCAGTGCAGTCGAAAAAACATCATCGGCATGGAATTTTCCGCCGTGGGTAAAGCCTTTTGCAGGGATTTTCATGGGTTTCTCCTATTTGTCAGGTTGTGGCTGCGAAACCGCTGCACGGGCGGCATATAGGCCGCCCGTGCAGCGTTCCGTCTATTACAAATGCAGGGTATGATACGCTGCCCCGTCCAAAGCCTTCCACACAAGCACGCCGTCCTGCAGCGTCATATAGCTGCGGGGGCTGTTTTCCTTGGGGATCGAGACCGAGCCGGGGTTGAGGTACAGGTTGTCACGGCCGAACTGCTCCCACGCGGGGATATGGGTGTGGCCGTGCAGCAGAATATCCCCCGGCTGCAGCGGCGGCAGGTGGGCCGTGTTGTACCGGTGGCCGTGGGTGGCGTAGATGAGCCGCTCCCCCGCTGTGAGCACGGCATAGTCGGCCAGAATGGGAAATTCCAGCACCATCTGGTCCACCTCGGTATCGCAGTTGCCGCGCACGCAGAAAATACGGTCCCTGCGCGCATTGAGCAGGGCCAGCACCTGCTTGGGGGCATACGACGGCGGCAGGTCGTTGCGCGGGCCGTGGTACAGAATATCGCCCAGCAAAAGCAGCCTGTCCGCGCCCTCGCGGTCCCATGCGTCCAGCAGGCTGCGGCAGCAGTCCGCCGCGCCGTGGATATCCGATGCAATGAGCAGCTTCATCGTAGTTCACCTCGGATACTATTGTACCCGCTGAAAAGCGATTTTGCAAGAAAAATAAACAGGGGCGCCCCCGCAAAAGCGGAAAGCGCCCCAAACAGTCTGCTGAAAGCCGCCCGCAGCGTGGGGCGTATCAGCCGCCCAGCTCAACCATGCGGCGGATGCAGCGGCCCGCACCGGCCATGATGTCGTCCGGCAGTGTGATCTTCTCGCCGCCGGTGCCCAGCAGGCAGCGGTAGATATCGGGCAGGGTGGTCAGCTTCATGTTCATGCAGGTCAGCTGCACGGCCAGCGGGTAGAAGCTCTTGTCCGGGCAGTCGAAGGAGAGATGCTCCACAATGCTGTTCTCGGTGCCGATGATGAACTCCCGCGCGGCGGATTTTTTCGCATACGCCATGATGCCGGTCGTTGAGCCGACATAGTCGGCCTGCGCCACGACCTCAGCGCGGCACTCGGGGTGGACGAGCAGCTCCGCGCCCGGGTGGGCGGCGCGCGCCCGGGCTACATCGGCCGCCGAAACGACCCTATGCCGCGGGCAGCCGCCGTGGTAGAACGCGAACTGCTTTTCGGGCAGCTGCGCAGCCACATAGCTGCCAAGGTTCGGGTCCGGAATGAACAGGATCTTATCGGCATCAAGCGCACGGCAGATGTTGACGGCGCTGGAGGAGGTCACGCAGACATCGCACTCGGTTTTCAGCGCCGAGGTCGTGTTGATGTAGGCCACTGTGGCGTAGCCGGGGTACTGCGCCTTCAGCGCCCGCAGCGCGGGCAGGTCCAGCTGCTCGGCCATCGGGCAGCCGGCCATCGGGTTTGCCAGCCAGACGCTCTTTTCCGGGCTGAGGATCTTGCAGGTCTCGGCCATAAACCGCACGCCGCACATGATAACGCCCGCCGCATCGGTCTTGGCGGCCTGCACGCTCAGTCCGTAGGAGTCGCCGGTGTAGTCGGCAACCTCCAGCACGGCCTGGCTCTGGTAGGCGTGGGCCAGGATACAGACATTCTTCTCTTTCTTCAGGCGCAGGATCTCCTGCTGCAGCTCATGCGTTGTCATACTGTTCAACCTCTATCTTTATATACGGCCTGTTATTTTTCCCACGGCTGCAGCGGCGCCAGAAAGCCGTGCTCCTGCAGCTCCTTTTCGATCAGATCAAGCCGCTCGGGGGTGGCCGCCTCCACCAGATGGTAGTGGTAGCCGTCCGTAGCGGTAGACAGCACGGTCGAGGAGCTGTCCTCAAACGCCTGCAGAAATTCCAGCACATCCTGACGGGAGCGTATGTCCAGCTCGACCGTGATGCGCCCATAGACGCGGTGGCTGATGCTGGTGCTGCACACCCGGCCGCCGCAGTCAACGATCAGATTCAGCTCCAGCCCGGTCTGGGCGGGGGTGTGGCGCACCTTGAACTCGCGGGTGCAGGCGCTCTCCGCCTGCTGGCGCAGATAACCGCGCGCGGTCGAGATCACATTCGGGTGCGCGGCCCGCAGCACCGCCAGATCCTGCACGATGACCTGACGGCTGACGCCGTACTTGGCAGCCAATGTCCGGGCTGCAATGGGCTTGCGGCCCAGCTGGGCCAGAATGGCTTCCCGGCGCTCGGCGGTGGTCATCAGGCTTCCTCCTTATCCAGCGGGCGCAGATGCTTCATCGAGAGGTCAAGGATCGGGGCCGAGTGGGTCAGCGCACCGCTTGAGACAAAGTCCACGCCGATGTCCTTGAGGCGGGCGATGTTTTCCTTCGTGACATTGCCGCTGCACTCGGTCTGGGCGCGGCCTGCGATCAGCTGCACGGCGGCGCGCATGTCGGCATCGCTCATATTATCCAGCATGATGATGTCGGCACCGGCCTCGACTGCCTCGCGGGTCTGGTCAAGGTTCTCGACCTCGATCTCGATCTTGCGCACAAAGGGCGCGTAGGCCTTGGCCATGGCAACCGCCTTGGCCACGCCGCCCGCGGCGCCGATGTGGTTATCCTTGAGCAGCACGCCGTCAGACAGGCCTGTGCGGTGGTTGCAGCCGCCGCCCACGCGGACGGCGTACTTCTCAAACACACGGTTGTTCGGGCTGGTCTTGCGGGTATCCAGCAGGGTGATGCCGGTGCCCTCCAGCAGAGCCGCGACCTCATGGGTGTAGGTGGCAATGCCGCTCATCCGCTGCAGGTAGTTCAGCGCCACGCGCTCGCCGGAGAGCAGGACGCGGATATCGCCGTTGACAACGCCGAGCTTCTCGCCGTTTTTGACCGCATCGCCGTCCTTGCAGAAGAACTCGACCTCGGTGGCGGGGTCCAGCAGGGTAAAGACGCGCGCAAAGACATCCAGACCGGCAACGATGCCGTCCTGCTTGGCAATCAGGTCAACAGTGCCGGGGCAGGCGCAGGGCATAACGGCGTTGGTGGACACATCCTCGCCGGGCATATCCTCCCGCAGGGCCTGCAGCAGCAGAGGGTCCACATGTAAAAGACGCATGATCTCATTCATGATTTTTGCTCCTCTCGATCGCATTCAAAACTTCGGTTCGGTAGGCCGCAAACAGCGGCTCGGCCTCCCGGTAGGGGGCAAGGTCGGGCGCATCGCCCGTAAAGGCGGGCGGCTCCCCAAACAGTATATCATCTGCGGCGCGCTGTGCAAAGACCAGAGATTCCAGCAGGGAATTGCTGGCCAGCCGGTTGCGGCCGTGGACGCCGTTGCAGCAGGTCTCGCCGCAGGCATACAGCCGGGGCAGGGCCGTGCGGCTGCTTAAGTCGGCCTGAATGCCGCCCATAAAATAGTGCTGGGCCGGCACAACGGGGATCGGCTCATGCAGGGGGTCATAGCCCTCCTCCTCGCACCGCTCAAGAATATTGGGGAAATGCTCGCGGATGACCGCCTCGCCGATGGGGCGCATATCCTCCCACACATGCTCGGTGCCGTCCTTCTCCATCTGGGCGCGGATGGCCGCGCTGACGACATCGCGGGGCTGCAGCTCATTCGTAAAGCGGTTTCCGTTTTTGTCCAGCAGCAGTGCGCCCTCGCCGCGCACCGACTCCGAGATGAGGAACCGGCGGCCCTTTTTGCGGCTGAACAGCGTTGTGGGGTGGATCTGGATATAATCAAGATGGCGGCAGGCCACGCCGTGGCGCAGCGCCATGGCAATGGCATCGCCGGTGATGTGGGGGTAGTTGGTCGAGTTTTTGTACAGCCCGCCGATGCCGCCGCAGGCCAGCACGACCGCCCCTGCGCCGATGGCCCGCACCGCGCCGTCCCGGCCCATCGCAACAACGCCGCCGCAGGCTGCCGCATCGGCAAAGAAGTCGAGCATCACGGTATTCTCGCGCAGCTCGATGTTCTCACACCGCAGGGCCTCCTCAAGGAGGGTCTGGGTGATCTCACGCCCGGTGATATCCTCATGAAAGAGGATTCGCGCGCGGGAGTGCGCGCCCTCGCGGGTAAAGCGCAGCGCGCCGTTTTCGTCCCGGGCAAACCGCACGCCGCGGCGCACCAGATCGCGGATGATCGAGTTGGAGGACCGGATCATCAGGTCCACCGTGGCGGCATCGTTCTCATAGTGGCCGGCCCGCATCGTATCCTCAAAAAAGGAGCGGTAGTCCGCCTCGCCGTGCTGCATGCAGATGCCGCCCTGCGCCAGAAAGGAATCGCACTCGTCCGCCTTCTGCTTGGTCAGCAGCAGCACTTTATAACGCTTTGGAAAGTTCAACGCACAGTATAACCCCGCTGCGCCGGTGCCGACAATGACAACATCGTAGTATTCATCAAATCTCATCATAGCTTCCCTGATTTCCTGTCCCTCTGTATTGGATGATCGTGTTGCCCAGTATAGCACCGTTCATGTCATGTGTCAAGACACCTGTAAAAGAGAAACTGTACATACACCACAAAAAAAGAGGAGCCGAAGCTCCTCTTAGTGCATTGAAAAAACTGCTCTCTGCGGGGCAAATCCCCCTCGCAGAGGGGGTAAACATCGTTTTTTCGATGTCACACCGTCACATCGCCGACAATCATCCTGCCGTCGGTCTCAATGGCGTAGACCGTGTATTTGCGGGCGGTGTCGCCATGCTCCAGCACGATGCCGCCATCGGTCGGCTCGGTATAGACAAAGCGGCGGTGGGCGGTGGTCGCGTGGGGGCAGGCATCGGGCAGGCTGTAGGCCAGTACCCCGCCCTGCGCACAGAAATCCTCCGGCAGGGGATGCTCCTCGCCGTTGATGTAAAGCCGGTAAAGACCGGGGGCATCGGTGCCCACCGGGCGCAGCCATGCACTGCACCGGGTACGGCCGAGCGGGGGCGTATTGTCGGTACGCTGACGCATCAGCAGTGCCACATTGTCCCACGCCACCATAAAATCATCCAGCGGCATCGCCGTCTCGCAGTCAAAGTCGTTCTCGCCGGCCCATGGGTCGCAGAGCAGCACCTGCGGGTTTCCGTCCATGGCGGCAAAGCCGCGCACCGCCACATAGCGGGTCTCCGGCATACCGGCGGCGGTCTGCGCCGGGGCCGCCTGCAGGCGCACCACCGCACCGCAGCCGGCGCGGGCCTCGGTGCGCAGCAGCGCCAGATTCCCATAGGCTACCCACGCAGGGAAGCCCCACCGCGCGGCAGCCGCAGCGGCAAAGCTCAGGCTGCGCGGGTCGTGGTCATCGGGGGCGCGCCAATCCCGCAGCACCTGGGCAAACTCCTCGGGCAGCAGGTCCGCGCCCCAGCGGTTGGTCAGGCTTGCCAGCGCAATAGCCAGATCCATCCATGGGCGCAGCGCCGGTGCGCGGTGTGCCACCGCGTAGGGCATCAGATGCAGCCGCGCATTGACGGGCCGCCCGCGCGCGGGGATCACATCCACCACATGCACACTTGCGCCCAGCAGGGTAACGAGGGGGCTGGCCTTCTCGTCCCGGGTGTACAGGTAGATGCGCAGCTGCACCATCGTGGCGCATTTGCTGTCCAGCTGCAGGTGGTCATGCCAGTGCTGCACGGGGCCGCGCTCCTGATAGGGCACGCCCTCCCGGTGCAGGCAGGGGCTCCACTTGCCAAAGCCGACCCACTGCGTCCAGTTGCCGTCCACCAGCACGCGGCACTGTGCCTCGACCGCCGTGCCATCGGGGCTGGCGGCGTTCCAGCTGACGCGCAGCGCGTCAAACAGCGGCATCGGCAGCGGGGCGCTGGTGTAGCAGCCGTAGGGCACATAGCTGCCCTGCACCAGATCCAGCACAATGCTGTTCTGCGCAACGGTCACATTGTCCAGCTCACCGCGCATGAATGCCTCGGTATCCCGCAGCAGTACGGTATTTTTATCCATACCGGGTCCCCCCTGTTAATGGTCGAAGTTGGGGCGGTTCTGCTCCATCCGTTCCTCGATTTCGGCATCGCGGCGGGCCGCGAGCGTTTCCTCCAGCCTGAACACCTTGTCAAGGCCGGGGTAGAGGATCATGCCGGTCACCGTGACCGGCAGCCAGAAGCCGAACACCACGATCACAAGGATGGTCGCAGGCAGGTACAGCAGCGTCAGCCCCCAGTAGACGGCCAGCACCAGTGCAGCCGCCAAGGTGCGCGGGAAGAAGCCGAAAAACATCAGCCCGGCGTTTTTGGCAAGCTGGGGCAGCGGCAGATCCACCAGCGGCACCTGCGCCAGCAGCCAGCTGAAAAAGCCGGTGCAGACAAAGATACCTGCCAGCGAGGCCACCCACAGCGCGGTGCTGGTGTTGCCGGCCAGCGCCTGTGCGCGGAGCATCCAACCCCAGCTGCCCACAAACAGGCCCAGCAGCGCACCGGGCAGCAGGCTCTGTTTCCAGTTCTGCCTCCACGCGCGCTTGTAGGTGTGCCACCAGTAACCCGGCTCGTCCCGCAGTGCGCGCAGCACCGTGTCGATCATGCCGGACAAAAACGGCCCGCCCAGAAGGCCGCCCAGCACGCCGCCCGCCACGGTCAGCAGGGCGGAGCCGCCCATCATGCCGAGAATGGCCAGCGCGGTGCCGGGCAGAAAGCCCGCCACGCAGAGTATGCTGGACTTATACAGCGGCCAGAGGTCGCGGCCAAGCAGCTCAAAAAAGCGGGGCAGCCCGACCTTGCGCGGCGCAGGCGTATAGCCGGTGGCCGGTGTTTCGTTTGTTTCAGGTTGGTTGGACATGGTGGTTCTCCCTGTTGGTATTTTTTGCCTTTCCCTTTGGGGGAAGGTGGCGCCGCAGCGCCGGATGAGGGGCAGGTGTGCCGGGCAGCCCGGCAATGGGCGGCCATGGGCAGACCGCCCCGCATCCGTCTGCTTCCCCCAAGGGGGGAAGCTTTTCTTCTTTTATCATACCCTCTTTGCCACGCTGTTGCAAGGCGTGGTCAAAATAAGTTTACAATTATCCCTGCCGAAATATGGTATAATAGATAGGATTTTATAAAAGGAGTGTATCCACACTATGGCATGGGTCACGAAGGATAGCACGGAAACCTACAACCAGACGCCGGAGCCCCCGCGCGAATATACAAAAGCCGAAAAGGCCGCCAACTGGTGGCACTACCATTGGGTTGCCGTGGTGCTCGGCGCTGCCGCCGTTTTCTTCGGCGGTTGGATCATCAAGGACACAGTCTTTCAGACCCGGCCCGATGTGCAGATCGCCTATGTGGGCACCCATGAGCTGCCGGTCGATACCGTCAACGCCCTGCAGGACGCGCTGACCCCCTTCTGCCGTGACGAGAACGGGGACGGCAAGGTCGTGGTGCAGGTTGCGACCTACAATGTCGATTTTGACGCCGAGAACGAAAACACCGACGCCTACTACCAGATGGCCGGCGTCACCCGGCTGAGCGCCGAGCTGGCCAGCGGCGGCAAGACCTACATCTTCCTGCTGGAGGACCCCGAGGGCTTTGAGAAAAACACCGGTGTGCTGCAATATCTGGACGGCACAGTGGACGATGACCCCGAGACCGCCGACCCCGATTGGCGCGAGATGGTCTACCGCTGGACGGACTGCCCCGTGCTGACCGGGCTGGCGCTGGGCAGCTATGACGGCTACACCCTGATGGACGATGCGACCGGCACGAACCAGAGCGTGCTGGAGCATCTGTATGTGGGCCGCCGCGGCGTCTGGGATGAAGAGCAGGCCGAGAACTACGCCCACTGCGCCGAGCTGTGGGACACCCTGACCGCCGGTGCCGTTTCCACCGCCGCCGAATGAGCCGCCCGCTGCCGCCGCTGAAGGGGCATCTGCGGCGGAAGGCCAAGCCGCCCAAGTCGAAAACGCCGCCGCTGCCCGACAACCCATACCGTCGGTTTTTCACGCAGCAGCGCAGCTTTGAGGATTTGATCGAAGAAAAACGGCAGAAAAAGCACACTTAAAAAATGTCGCATCTCACCCCGGGATGCGACATTTTTTATGCCTGCCCCTCCTTACAATAAGTCCTGTAATGACTTTTTACGGAGGGATCTTTACTTATGCTGCAAACACTGGAACGCACCCACACCTTTGATGCCCGCGTGCTGACGGCCGACAACGCCGCCGCGCTGCGCACCCTGACCGGCCCGGGCGGGCTGCCGCTGCTGCCCTGCCTGCACCCCGCGCTGGAGGAGGGGCAGATCGTTGGTGACTACGCCGGCCAAAACGAGCTGCAGGCCGCCGCCGCACTGCTGCCGCTCTATGCCGAGGACCCGCTGCCCACCAGCCTGCGCGCCGCGGGTTACGGGGCAGACGGGCAGGGCGCGGTGCTGACTCCGCCCGTGCTTAGCGCCGATTACACGCAGCTGCGCCATTTTCTGCGTCTGGCGCTGCGCTGGGCTACCGAGCGCTACGCCAGCTACCATGTCTGGGCCGTGCTGCCGCTGGATATTGAACACCCGGATATGTGTGACGACCTCTGCGCACAGTATCTCTCGGCCGGGCTGACGCTGCGCGGCATGCGCCCGATGGCAGGTGCCGCACAGATGCTGATTTTCTCGGCGCGCGGGCTGGCCAAATGGCGCGACCCGCTGCGCCGCTGCAGCCTGACTGACCCCGCCCTGTCCCGCGTGCTGGAGCGCGGCTACGCCGCCGCCGATTTCGGCTGGGGAAAGGACGGGCTGGAGCTGGTGCTGCGGCCGGTGTGAGGTAAGGGGGACGGCGGGCGCGAGGCGCCAAAAGCCCCTCAGGCCTCGCAGGCTCGGCCAGCTCCCCACTGCGTGGGGCGCCTTTTGCGCGGGCTTGCCCGCGCAAAAGCCTCCTCACGCAGTGGGGAGGTGACGAGCGAAGCGAAGTCGGAGGGGCTTTGCAGCGCTGTCCATCAGCAGCCGCCTCACCCCGCGCCCCGCCCCACAAAAAAAACGCCCCACGCTTTGCAGCGTGGGGCGCAATTTTTATGCTACCTTACAAATTACTTGTACAGGTCGACCAGCTTGGTCAGATGCTCGTAACGGGCATCGGCGGCAGCCTGGTTCTTCTCGAACAGAGCCTTGGCGCGATCCGGGAAGGCGCGAGCCAGACGGCTGTAACGAGTCTCGTTGGCCAGGAAGTCCTGATACTTGGACATATCGCCGGCCTTGGAGGTCAGGGTGAAGGGGTTCTTGCCCTCTGCCTTGGCAGCGGGGTTGAAGCTGAACAGGTTCCAGTAACCGGCAGCAACAGCCTTCTTCATCTCGTTCTGGCAGTTGGTCATGCCGCCCTTGACACCGTGCAGCT
>OOAN01000757.1_pt1 | contig 21878 bp, 20 predicted proteins | sample 1671301 | NCBI WGS metagenome assembly OOAN01 (sample SAMN06348142, study PRJEB24527) | human gut metagenome | biome: human gut; feature: ankylosing spondylitis patient; material: feces | host: Homo sapiens | place: China | collected 2015-10
GCCGCGGGCCCGGCCGCCGCGCCGAGGCCCTGCTGCAGACCCGCCCCGGGCTGGCGGCGGGCATGATTTTGTTTTTGGTGCTGCTGAAATTTCTGGGCGGGTTTGTCTGGTGCGTGGACTTCGGCGCGATGGATGCCGACCTGCAGCCCATGATGCGTCAGCTGCTCGCCGATTGCGCTATTCATGAGGGAGCCCGCCTGACAAAGCCGCTGCTGCAGGCGGCACAGGCGAAGGCTTTGCGCCGCAGTGAGACCTTCGGCTGGATCAGCCTGAATTTTATCGGCGGCTGCCTTTCTATCGAAAGCACCCCCGCCCAGACCCGCACTGTCCGGGAACCACCGCCCACGGCGGGGCTGTATGCGAGGGCGGATGGCGTGATTTTGGCGGTAGAGATCGAGAGCGGCTTTGCTGCGGTGGAGCCGGGGCAGACCGTGACGGCGGGCCAACCGCTGGCCGCCGCAGAAAAGCCGGACCGCAAGGGAAATGCGGTGATCCAAGGCGCGCAGGGGCGCATTGTGGCGCGGGTGCGGCGGCAGTACACGGCCGGTCGGCCGCTGACGGTCAGGACTTGTGCCTATACGGGCCGCAGCACAGAGCGGACAACGCTGTATCTGCCCGGCTATACCCGCACGGAGGAAACCGGCACGCCGCTGCGCAGCGCAGAGATGCAGACAGAATGGCAGCCCCTGCGTCTGGGACGCCTGGCACTGCCCGGCTGCCTTTGCCGTGTGACAAGCCGGGAGCGGGCTGTGCAGACGCTGACCTACCCGGAGGGAACCGCCGCTGCACTGGCGCTGCGCGATTGCCGGGCGCAGCTTCTGCAGGAATTTCCCGATGCTGAGATAGAGGCGGAGCAGCGCGAAATTTCCGCGCAAAATCAGACGGTGCAGGCCTGTGTGACCTACATTTTTACGGCGGACATTGCCGCGCGGCAATGATTTGACATTTTTTGCGTAGTGTGACGAAATCGCCGGTAAAATTTTGTGCAATATTCACAGTTTCTTTTGCAGAAAACTGTGATATAATCTAAATGTATAGCTGTGGCATTACCGCGTCGGCGCATAGAGGGATGCGGCAATGCCTGATGATCGGGAGGATATAAATTTGGCAGAACGATCTCTTGAGCTGGACAGCATTGAGCTGGCAGCGGCCATCTTCGGCAGCGGGGACCAGAACATCCATCTGCTGGAAAAGGAGTTCCGCGTCACGGCGGTCTGCCGCGGCTCAGTGCTGCGCTTTACGGGGGAGCAGCGTGATGTGGACGCCGCTGCCCGCGCTGTGGACGGCATGGTGACCCTGATGGAAAACCACACCCCGCTTGAGGAGCAGACTGTGCGGTACTGCATCAGTCTGGCCCACGGCGGGGAGGAAAAGCGCCTGCGGGAGCTGACGGATGATTTCGTTGCCGTCACAGCCAAGGGACGCCCCATTCACCCCAAAACGCTGGGGCAGAAGGAATATCTGGCCGCCATCCGCAAAAATGCCATCACCTTCGGCGTTGGGCCTGCCGGCACCGGCAAGACCTATCTGGCCGTGGCCATGGCGGTCAAGGCGTTCAAGTCCAAGGATGTCAGCCGTATCATCCTGACCCGCCCGGCGGTAGAAGCCGGGGAGAAGCTGGGCTTCCTGCCCGGCGACCTGCAAAATAAGGTGGACCCCTATCTGCGTCCGCTCTATGACGGTCTGTTCGACCTGCTGGGTGCAGAAACATTTCAAAAGCTGTTTGAAAAGCAGGTCATTGAGGTCGCGCCGCTGGCCTATATGCGCGGGCGCACGCTGGACGATGCCTTCATCATTCTGGACGAGGCGCAGAACACAACGCCCGAGCAGATGAAGATGTTCCTGACCCGCATGGGTGTCGGCAGCAAGGTCGTTGTCACCGGTGATGTGACCCAGATCGACCTGCCCGACAAGGTCCGCAGCGGTTTGATCGATGCACTGCATGTCCTGCAGGATGTCGAGGGCATCGCGCAGGTGCGTCTGACCGAAAAGGATGTGGTGCGCCACCGGCTGGTGCAGCAGATCGTAAAAGCCTATGAAAAAGCCGCCGAGGAGAAGACCCGCGGCGAAGCAAACCATAAATAAAAAACGGAGGTCGATTTCCATGTCCAATAAGGTATTGATCACGAACGACCAGAATGTGGTAAAGGTCCCTTCCGGCCTGCGCATCCTGATCCGCCGCAGCTGTAATGCGGTGCTGGATTTCGAGCATTTTGACGGCCCGGCCGAGATCAGCGTGACTTTTGTGGATAACAGCCGCATCCATGAGCTGAATCGGGAGTATCGCGGTAAGGACTCCGCCACCGATGTGCTCAGCTTCCCTCTGGGGGAAAACGGCGAGTATGACATTGACGAGGACAACGGCTGCAAGCTGCTGGGAGACATCGTCATCTCGATGGAGCGCGCGATGGAGCAGGCCGAGCTGTACGGCCATTCCCTGCAGCGCGAGGTCGCGTATCTGACTGTACATTCCATGCTGCACCTGCTGGGCTACGACCATGAGGCCGGCGGTCTGGAGGCTGTGCGCATGCGCGAAAAAGAGGAAGCCGTCCTGATCCAGCTGGGCCTGCCCCGCACGGTTTCGTATACGAGCGATGAAATTTGAGAAGCTGGCGCGTTTTGCCCGGGGCTTTGTCTATGCCTACAACGGCATACGCGCCGCCATACGGGAGGAGCGCAATTTCCGCTTTCATCTGTGTGCGGCGCTCTACGCCTTTGTGGCGGCCTACTGGGCGCAGCTGCCCGCGGTGGAAACAGCCCTGATCGCACTCTGCGTGGCGGCGGTGCTGGCGCTGGAGCTTGTCAACTCCGCAATCGAGCGTGCGGTGGACAAGCCCGATACCACCCACTGGTGGACCGCAGGTGCGGCCAAGGATATGGCGGCAGGCGCGGTGCTTGTCATGGCCATCGGCACGGTCATTGTGGCGGTATGCCTGTTCTGGCCGCGGCTGGACATTCTGTGGGCAGCCTTTACCGCGCGGCCGACACGCCTGCTGTGGCTTCTGCTCACGCTGATTCTATTTTACAAATTTATTTTCCGTTCTTCCAATTCAACAGAGAAAGGCAAACAACCGAATGGCAAAACCGATTCCTGAAATGCCCTCCAGCGTATTTGTGGCGCTGGTCGGCCGCCCCAATGTGGGCAAATCCAGCCTGACCAACTACCTTGTGGGCGAGAAGGTCGCAATCGTGACCAAAAAGCCCCAGACGACCCGCAGCCGCATCACCGGCGTCATCACCAAAGGCCCGGTGCAGTATGTGCTGATGGATACCCCCGGCATCCATGCGGCCCGCAACAAGCTGGACGCCCGCATGACCCAGACCGCCGCCGCCAGCCTCAAGGATGTTGATGTGACGATGATGCTGTTTGAGCCGGCGGGGGAGTTTACCGATGCGGAGCTGACGATGGTCAAGGCGCTGCAGAAGGGCGGTCCCGCCATCGCCGTTATCAACAAGGTGGACCTGCTCGACAGCTTTGCTGCGCTGGAGGCCCGCAGAAAGCAGCTGGAGGAATTCGGCTGCTTTGACCACATCGTCACGATCTCAGCTAAGGACGGCACAGGCTGTGAGGGTCTGTTTGCCATGCTCAAGCCCTACGGCAACGAAGGCCCGCACTACTTTGATGATGATGCCTTCACCGATATGCCGGAAAAGGAGCTGGTGGCAGAACTGGTGCGCGAGAAAGCGCTGCTCTTCCTGCGGGAGGAGGTGCCCCACGGCATTGCCGTTGTGGTCGAGCGCTTTAAGGAGCGTCCTGACAAGGATCTCATCGACATTGATGTGGACATCTACTGCGAGCGCAAGAGCCACAAGGGCATGATCATCGGCAAGGGCGGCCAGATGCTCAAAAAAATTGCCTCCGCCGCCCGGATGGATATTGAGGAGCTGCTCGGCGTCAAGGTCAACCTGCAGTGCTGGGTCAAGGTCCGTGAGGACTGGCGCGACAACGAGCTGCAGCTGAACTCGCTGGGCTTTGCGAAGCCGTAATGATGCTGCACATCGTAGGGGCGGGGCATGCCCCGCCCGCAGCCTACCCGTTATAGAGCATTATCCGTAAGGCCGCGGGCCGGACATGTCCGGCCCCTACAGCATCCGCAAATTTATTTTATTCCGTATTCCGCCAACATCCCCGCCGCCCCCCTGTTACACTAAACTTAACAGGGGGGTGACCGTATGACAGACCCGGCGGGGGATTGGCTGCGCTTTGCGCAGTCCGGCAGCATTTATGACTATTTAGCGTACAAATTGCAGCAAAACGCAGCACAGGAGGGCATGTATGCAGACGGCAACGACAGGACTTGTGCTGCGTCAGGTCAAGGTGGGGGAGGCGGACAGGATCATCACGATCCTGACGCCTGAGCTGGGGGTCGTGTCGGCATCGGCCCGCGGCAGCCTGCGGATGAAGAGCGCCCTGTTCAGCGCAACAGGGCTCTTCTGCTATTCGGAATTTACCCTCTCCAGCGGCCGCAGCCACTATTTTGTGGATAACGCGCAGGTCAAAAAGGTGTTCCACGGCATCTCCGCCACCATCGAGGGGATGGCGCTGGCCAGCTATATGGCGGAGATCGCCATGGAGCTGGCCCCCGCCCCGCCGGAGGCGGACGCCCAGCTGCGGCTGCTGCTGAACTGCCTGTACATGCTCAGTGAGCGCAGCTACCCCTGCCGCCAGCTGAAGGCCATCTATGAATTGCGTGCATTGACCCTTGCGGGCTATATGCCCGATGTGCTGGCCTGCGCCGGCTGTGGCAGGTACGAGGGCGGGGACTTCTATCTCGACCCTGTGGAGGGCCGCCTGCTCTGCGCGGACTGCGCCGAAAAAGCGCGGCATATCACCAATCTGGATAACGGTGCGCTTTATGCCCTGCGCCATATCTGCCTTGCGGAGGATAAAAAGCTGTTCGGCTTCAAGCTCTCGCCTGAGAGCCTGAAGGAGCTTTCCCGCACGAGTGAGCAGTATACGCTTGCGCACCTTGAGCATGGGCTGAAAAGCCTGGACTTTCTCAAAACTGTACTTGAATAAGGAGACCAAAACCCTGTATGGATACCGCCTATAAAACAACACTGGAACTGGACAAGGTTCTTGCCCGGGCCGTGCAGCTCTGCGCCTGTCAGGAGACGAAGGAGATGATGCAGGCGCTGGAGCCGGCCCCCACCGTGGAGGATGAGCGCTACGATCTGGCCCAGACCAATGCCATCAATGCACTGCTTATCAAAAACGGCAGTCCCCGCTTTGGCAGCGTGCGCGAGGTGCGCCGCATTGTTGCCCACGCCCGCAAGGGAGGCATCCTCTCGATGGGGGAGCTTTTGGAGATCGCCGCAACGCTGCGCAATTTTTCGGGCCTGTCCCAGTGGTACGGCCTGAGTGAGCATGAGATGCTGCCCACGGACGATCTGTTCTTTGCGCTCGCGCCCCAGCCCGTGCTGGAAAAGCAGATCGCAGAGAGCATCCTCTCGCCGGAGGAGATGGCCGACACCGCCAGTGTAACGCTCCACGATCTGCGCCGCAAAATCCGCCAGACGGAGGATTCCATCCGCACCAAGCTGGATAATATCATCCGCAACTCTACCACCAATAAATTTCTGCAGGACGCTGTTGTCTCGCTGCGCAACGGCCGCTATGTCGTGCCGGTCCGTGCGGAGTACCGCGGAGAGGTCGGCGGCGTCATCCACGATGTATCCTCCACGGGCGCGACCGTCTTTGTGGAGCCTACCGCCGTGGTCGAAGCCAACGCCCGCATCATGCAGCTGCGTGCGCAGGAGCAGGAGGAAATCACCCGAATTCTGACCTCCTTCTCGAATCAGGTCGGCTCGCTTGAGCCGCAGTTTACCTACAGCTATGAGGCAATGCTCAAGATCGACCTGCTGCTGGCCAAGGCCCGGCTGGCGGTGGAGCAGAACGCCTTTATGCCCGCCGTCAGCGACAAGGTCTATTTCAAGCTGAATAAGGCCCGCCACCCGCTCATCGACAAGAAAAAGGTCGTGCCGGTGGATATCGAGCTGGGCAGCGACTATGACACCCTCGTTATCACCGGCCCCAACACCGGCGGTAAGACCGTATCGCTGAAAACAGCCGGTCTGCTCAACGCAATGGCGCAGTACGGGTTCCTGATCCCGGCGCATGAGAGCAGCATTGTCTGCCATTTTGACGAATATCTCGTTGACATCGGCGATGAGCAGAGCATCGAACAGAGCCTGTCCACCTTCTCCGGCCACATGAAGCGGATCAGCGGTATTCTAGAGCTGGCCGGCCCGGCGACCCTGACCCTGCTGGACGAGCTGGGCGCGGGCACCGACCCTGCCGAGGGTGCGGCGCTGGCCGTCAGCATTCTGGAGCGGCTGCGCCGTCAGGGCAGTTTGCTCATGGCGACGACCCACTACGCCGAGTTGAAGGTCTATGCGCTGGAAACGCCCGGCGTTGTCAATGCCAGCTGTGAATTCAATGTCGAAACGCTGATGCCGACCTATAAGCTCAGCGTCGGCGTGCCGGGCAAGTCGAACGCCTTCCTGATCAGCGCAAAGCTGGGTATCCCGCAGGAGATCATTGATGCCGCGCGCAATCACATGTCGAACGATGACAAGCGGCTGGACAGCGTGCTGTCCCAGCTGGACGATTTGAAGGTCCAGCTGAAGGAGGCGCAGGCCGAGGCCGAGCAGGCCAAGTATGATGCAGAGCATGCCCTTGAAAGCGCTGAGAAAAAGCGGGATGACCTCATCAAAAAGGGTGAGGAGGAGCTGGAGAACGCCCGCCGTCAGGCCCATGACCTGATGCAGCAGGTGCAGAACGAGGCCTACAGCCTGACCGATGAGCTGCGCCGCATCCAGAAGGACGAAAAGACCAGCGCGGCCCAGCGTGCTGTGCGCGCCCGGGAAATTGCCCGCAAGGACACCGAGAGCCTGCTCAAGCAGACCGATGCAAAGCCGAAGCCTGTCAAAGAGTTCGTCCCGCTCAAGGAGGTGCAGATCGGTCAGGAGGTCATCATTGCCGATCTGGGCCAGACGGCCACCGTCACGGCACGCCCCGACCGCAACGGCATGGTGGAGGTCCGCGCCGGTATCATGAAAACAAAGGTCCCGCTGTCCAACCTGCGTGCCCCAGACAAGATGGAAAAGCGTAAGCCGGCCGAGCCGCGGCGTTCTACCCGCGTGCAGCTGGATAAGTCCCGCAAGACCAGCATGGAGCTGAACCTGCTGGGCTACACGGTGGACGAGGCCCTCAACGAGGTGGACAAGTTCCTCGACAGCGGCATGCTGCGCGGGCAGTCCACCCTGTATATCATCCACGGCAACGGCACCGGCGCCCTGCGCACCGCCATCCAGAAGCACCTGCGCACCCACAAGGCGGTCAAAAGCTTCCGGCTGGGCCGCTACGGTGAGGGCGAGAGCGGCGTGACCGTTGTGGAATTAAAGTAAAAATTCAAAACAATCCGCCCTTTTTGTCTATAGCAATCCTTGGCTGCATCTGCTATGCTATTCATAGAATGTATGAGTGTCTGCCCTTAAAATGAAATGTAAGCGAGTGAATGCTTTGCCGATGGACTATAACAGTACACGCAGCTTTACGATGACGCTGGCGCACCGCGCGGTAGGGGACATCCGCCGCGGGGGCTTCCGGCAGCTGCGCAACTATGTGGACATGTGTGCCACACTGGCAAAAAAACCGCAGCAAAAAGTGTTTTTTACCTATGCACAAAAGGCGCTGCAGCGTACCGACAGCTGCTATTACAGCCTGATCCACCGCCTGCTGGATACTGTGGATGAGGATCGCATCTGCACGGTTGGCGTCAACATGGGTTTCGGCGGCCTGATCTACGGTGCAAGCGAGCTGAAAAAGAAGGCCGATGCGGACGGCCAGCCCGTTTCCTGGGTCATGGCTGCCCGCTGCGGGGACGAACGCCTCGCGGAGATGATTCCCAAGGCGGCAAAGCACGGCAGCTATGTCTGGCTGCTGGACGCCCTTTCTGCCGACCCGGCGCAGGTCGTGCCGCTGGCAAAGGCCAACCCTCAGTCGGCCTTCGGCCTGCTGGCAGACCCCGCCGCCCTGACCGAGGACTGCGTTGCTGCGCTGGCGGCCTGCCGCAATCTGGTGGTGATGCCGCTGTTGAACACGCCGGAGCTGACCCCCGAGGCCTGCCGCGCCGCCCGCCGCATGAAGGCGCAGCATATGTTCTACGCCCTGACCATTCTGGTCGATGATGACACCGTGGACGAGGTCATGCAGGACGACTGGCTTGAGAGCATCGCGCAGGAGACGCTGTTCTGCGTCTGCGCCCGCAAAAGCGGCATCTCGGACGAAGCCTCTCATAAACTGCGCCGCAGCATTGTGGAGGGCCGCATGGAGACCGGTAAGCCGGTTCTGCTGCTCGACTGGGACGGCGATGTGAGCTGCCTGAACGAGCGTATCTCGGAGCACATGGTTTTCGGCAATGCGCTGCCGCAGGGCTGCTCCTTCCCCCTGCAGCTGGGCTGAAACCGCACATAATGACAAAAAACGACCCTGTACCGATGGTATCATCGTGTACAGGGTCGTTTTGCTTTTCAGGTATCGCCGCGCAGCAGCTTTTGCAGGATGTCGGGGTTGAACACCGGGATCGTCAGATCGGAGATGACAAGGCCGTTGGTGCGCATGCCGCCAAGCACCCACGGGATCAGTATCCCCATCAGCGCGCCGGAAAAAAACTGGCCGATGGCGCGTGTCTCGCTGGCGCTGATGTCAGGGTTCAGCTCCCGGGCGTTCTGCTCAAAAATAGAGCGCAGATAATCAAACATGTACTGCTGCAGGCTGTTCTGGCCGTTGTAGGCCAAAGCGTTGCAGTAGAACACCTTGTTTTCCAAAAAATAATCCTTGATAGCTGCCAGCAGGGAATCCCAGCTGGTGTAGGCGCCGCGTTCCACAAGAAACTGTGTGATACCGCTCTGGAAATACCAGTTGACGAGGTCGTACTTGTCCTCAAAATGGTAGTAGAAGGTGTTGCGGCCTACGCCCGCATGGTCCACGATGTCGTTGACCGAGATTTTTTCAAGCGGGGTCGTGACCATCAGCTCCTGCAGGCTTTCGGCCAGCAGATGTTTGGTTTGATTGGAACGAGGCATAGTGATCCTCCTGCAAATGGGGTGGTAAACAGCGTACCTGCATTATAACATATTTTCTGCGTCAAGTGCAAATGATTCGTGAAATTCCCCGCAGGACCGGCGCTGTGATTTGTATGACAATTTATCCCGAGTGTTTGGTTTTGCCCGCCGCAGCCGGGAACAGAGCTTTCAAGTTGAACATTCGCCGGCTTTTGTCTATGTACACTGCCGCGAAAAAAAGCCTAGAATAGGGCATACGCTAACGGAGAGAAAAGGAGTGCAATCAACTATGCCGATGAATAAAGTAGTCCATGCCGCCCAGCGTGCAGCGTTCAGCGCGGCGATTGACTCTGCCATCAAGGCAGTGCGCGGCAAGGGCCCTGAAAATATGGCCGAGCAGGCCGTCAAGCTTGTCAATCTGGCCCAGCCTCTGCTGGCCCACCGTTACCCCGATGCCGACTGGGATAAGGTCCGCGCCTTTGTGTCCGACCCCAACAGCAAGTGGATGGGGTACGCCTACAAGGCGATTAACGAGATCGACCCCCATATCCTGAAGATGAACGCCCTGAACCTTGTGTATGAGGGCATGTTCGCCGGTTACAACTATGTTATGGAGCTGCGCAGGCAGTACGACTGCAACATGCCGTGGATACTGCTGTTCGACCCGACCTCTGCCTGCAACCTGCACTGCAAGGGCTGCTGGGCTGCTGAGTACGGCAACCGCCTGAACCTCAGCTTTGAGGATATGGATCGCATCGTCACCGAGGGTGAGGCACTGGGCATCCACTGGTACATGTGCACCGGCGGTGAGCCGACCTGCCGCAAGGAAGATCTGTTCAAGCTGGCTGCCAAGCACCAGAATTCTGTGTTCCATTTGTTCACCAACGGCACCCTGATCGACCAGGCCTTCTGCGACCGTGTCAAGGAAGTGGGCAACATGGCCTTCTTCATCTCGATCGAGGGCATCGGCGATGCCACCGATGACCGCCGCGGCGACGGCGTCTATGAGCGTGTCATGCACGCCATGGACCTGATGAAGGAGAACGGTCTGCTGTTCGGCACCTCCATCTGCTACACCAGTGCCAACTACAAGGCCGTCACAAGCGATGAGTTCATGGATATGCTCATCAGCCACGGCGTGCGCTTCAACTGGTACTTCCATTACATGCCCATCGGCGACGGTGCGAATGTCGATCTGATGCTCAACGCCGAGCAGCGCGAGTACATGATCCACCGCGTCCGTGAGATCCGCGGCTTCACCGGCGGCAAGCCGATCTTCTGCATCGACTTCCAGAATGACGGTGAGTACATTGACGGCTGCATTGCCGGCGGCCGCCAGTATGCCCATATCAACCCGGCCGGTGATGTGGAGCCCTGCGTCTTTATCCACTACTCCAACGCCAATATCCATGACAAGAGCCTGCTCGAGTGCCTGCAGCAGCCCCTGTTCAAGGAGTACCACAAGGGCCAGCCCTTCAACAACAACCACCTGCGCCCCTGCCCGATGCTCGAAAACCCCGAGCTGCTGGGTAAGATGGTCAAGCGCAGCGGTGCGCACAGCACCGATATGCAGCAGCCGGAATCCACCGAGGATGTATTCCGCCGCTGCCGCCCCTACGCTGACCAGTGGACGCCCTCTGCCGAGCGTATCTGGGCAGAGGAGCACCCCGGCTGCACCTCCTGTGCAAGCTGCTCCGGCTGTGCCTCCAAGTAAAACAGCATAAGCTCCTGCGCCCCGCTGCCTTTTGCAGCGGGGCATTTTTGCTTGGTTTGGCTTCCCCCCCGTGGGGGAAGCTGTCGGCGGCCCCGCCCGCTGACTGATGAGGGGGAGCCTTGCCAATACCATCCGCTAATGGGTGACCACGCAAGCCTGCCCCTCATCCGGCCTCGGGCGGGGCCTCGGCCACCTTCCCCCGTGGGGGAAGGCATTCATCTTGTCAGCTTTTCGCACATCCCACCGTCCGCGGATTTTCTCTCCCCAACGCGCATATAGTGAGGCTATAGCCGATGCGAAGGGGGGTGTGCCTATCAAGACGGTGGTATATCTCGATGTGCTGCTGCTGACCAATTTTCTGCTGGCCTATTTTCTGCTGCTGGCGGCGGGGGCGCTCAGCGGCCAGCGGGCGGGCTTTGGCCGGATGCTGGCGGGCAGCGGCTTGGCGGCGCTCTCGGCCCTTTTTCTGTTTGCCCCGCCGCAGCCCTACCCGGTGCAGGCTGCCTACAAGATCGCCACGGCACTGGGCATCACGGCGGCGGCCTTTGGGCGGCGCAGCCTGCGCCGTCTGCTGACGGCGGCCTGCTGGTATGCGGCACTCAACATTGCGCTGGCGGGGGTGGTGATGCTCGTTATGCTGAACACCGGGGTGCGGTGGCTGGACGCAGCCAACCTTACGGTCTACCTGCACATCTCGCCGCTGCTGCTGTTGGGGCTGTGCGGGGTGTGCTGTGCGGCTGTTGAGCTGGGGCTGCGGCTCCTTTCCCGGCGGGAGCCGACTGTAAAAACGGCAGGGCTGGAGTTTGAGCTGTGCGGCCAGCTTGTCCGCCTGCGGGCGGCGCTGGACACGGGCTGCCATCTGCAGGACCCGCTGACCTGCCTGCCGGTGCTGGTTGTCAGCTACCCGGATGCAAAAGCGCGGCTGCCCGCCGCTGCGGATGCCTTCCTCGCGCAGTGGTTTGCAGGGCAGGACCGTGCCGAGCCGCCGCCCGGGGCACGGCTGCGGCTGGTGCCATGCGGCACGGCGGCAGAGAAGGGGCTGCTGCCCGGTTTTGCAGTGCAGGGCATCAGCCTTATCACCGAGAAAGGCGTGCTGGGTCTGGGGCGCAGCGCGGTGGTGTTTGCGCCGCGCAGCTTCGGCAGCACCGACTATGAGGCGCTTTACGGCAGTGATTTCATGTAAGGGGGAAAACAAGACATGCGTAAAGAACTGTACCGCCTGTGGCTGTGGCTGGCGGCACCGCAGCAGCTGCATTACATCAATGGGGCCGATACCCTGCCGCCGCCCCTGCCGCCCGAGCAGGAGCGTGAGGCGCTGGCTGCGCTCGCCCGGGGGCAGACTCCGGCGCGGGATCTGCTCATCACACATAATCTGCGGCTTGTTGTGTACATTGCCAAAAAGTTTGAGACGCCGACCGCCGGCATCGAGGATATGATCTCGATCGGCACGATCGGGCTGATAAAGGCGGTCAACACCTTTGAGCCTACCAAAAACATCAAGCTGGCGACCTATGCCAGCCGATGCATTGAGAATGAGATCCTGATGTATCTGCGCAAAAGCTGTAACCGGCGGCAGGATGCCAGCATTGACGAGCCACTGAATACCGACACGGACGGCAATGAGCTGCTGCTGATGGATGTGCTGACCAGCGATGACCCGCAGGTTGGGGAGGAGCTGGAGCGCAGCGCCGAGCGCGCCGCCCTGCGGGGAGCGGTCGGCCGGCTTTCCCCGCGGGAGCGCCGCATTATGGAGCTGCGCTTCGGCCTGAACCATGAAAAGGAGCATACCCAGAAGGAGGTGGCCGACACGCTGGGCATCTCACAGAGCTATATCTCCCGTCTGGAAAAGCGCATTATCCGCCGCCTGCGCCGGGAGTTGGAAACGGTGGGGTGAAGGACCTCTCCGACCGAGAGAAAACTCCCGCAAGTAAGGAGCGCTCTTTGCTATGCCGCCGGCTCTGCCCGGGTGTTTGTCACAAACGGCACGGCCAGCCCGGCAATCATATTCATCTCGGGCTGCAGGGAGTAGAGCAGATACTCATAGCCGTCCCGCACCCAGGAGACGCTGGAGATGCGCCCGGCGTTCTGCCGCTGGGTGACGGTGATGCCGTCAATATCGTACTGCTGGACATCCTCAAAGGCATATTCAAAGAAGCCGGTGGGGTAAAGCATCTGCCCCTGCTTTGCAGTGCGCAGGCTCATGCGGCGGCCCGGCACAATGTCATAGTCAATCTCCGACACCCGCTCCTCGATAAGCCAGCAGCGGTAGGGCAGAATGACCTCGCTGCTGGGGGCGGAGGCCACCCGGAACCCGGCTGTCTGGCCGTAGTCGGGATGCAAATATTCCGTGCGTGTCTCGCGTGCGGGGCAGGTTTCCTCCCGCCGAAGGATCAGCACCAGCACCAACGCCACAGACACGACCGCCAGCAGCACCAGCGTCAGGACAAACCATAGGGAATCTACCATAACAAGCCCTCCTTTTCCGTATGCTATGCCAGACCGGCAGGGCGTGTGCGGTGCTGCCCAAAATTTGCCGGTTTGCCAACGCGCACAGCTGCCTATACTCCCAGCAAGGAAATGCTTGATTTGGGGGTCGAAAGGATGTATGCAGGAAAAGTCGAGATATGCGGTGTGGATACAGCCCGCCTGCCGGTGCTGAGCGAGACGGAAAAAAGCCGGCTCATCAAGGCGGCGCGGGCAGGGGACAGGCAGGCCCGGCAGGAGATGGTGCAGGGCAACCTGCGTCTGGTGCTGAGCGTGGTGCAGAAGTTTGCCGGGCGCGGCGAGAACATGGACGATCTGTTTCAGGTTGGCTGCATCGGGCTTATCAAGGCCATCGACAACTTTGATCCGGCGCAGAATGTGCGGTTTTCCACCTACGGCGTGCCGATGATCGTGGGCGAGATCAAGCGCTATCTGCGGGACAACAACGCCGTGCGGGTCAGCCGCTCCATCCGCGATCTGGCCTGCCACTCAATGCGTGCGCGGGAGGAGCTGCAAAAGAAAAACGGCCGTGAGCCGAAAATCTCCGAGATTGCGGCACAGGTGGGGCAAAGCCCCGAGAATGTGGCGATGGCGCTGGAATCCGCCGTGACGCCCACAAGCCTGTATGAGCCGATCTACTCGGACGGAGAGGACAGCTTTGCCGTGGTCGATCAGCTGCGGGACGCAACCGGCGAGGAAAGCTGGATCAGCGATATGATGTTCCGTGATACGGTGCGGGCACTCTCTGCGCGGGAACGCCGTATCATTTCACTGCGCTATCTGGGCGGCAAGACCCAGACCCAGGTGGCCCGGGAAATCGGCATCAGTCAGGCACAGGTCAGCCGTCTGGAAAAGGCCGCGCTCAGCCGCATCAAGGCGCAGATATGCAGCCAATAAAAAAAGCGGCATCCGCCGGGATGCCGCTTGGCTGCAAAGCAGGAGAGCAGAAAATCAGTCCACCTCGATCCCGCACGCACCCAGCGCACGGGTAAAGGATTTCGGGTTTTTGTACAGGATGCCCGTGATGCCCAGGTTGTACGCGGCCTGGGCATTGGCCTTTGTGTCATCAACAAAGATCGTCTCGTCATACGCAAGGTTGCAGGTCTGCATCAGCGTGGTGAAGATCTCCGGCTCAGGCTTGAGCAGATGGACATCGCAGGAGGCAACGCCGCCGTCAAACAGTGAGAACCACTCCCGCTGACGCAGCTCGTCCATGATGTCGGTGGGGATGTTTGTCAGGTAGTACAGCCGGTAGCCGTCAGCCTTCAGCTTGCGCATGATCTGCACCGTCGTCTTTTTTGTGCGCAGCATCGTCGCCCATTCATCGATGCAGGTCTGCACCTCGAACACCCGGTTCGCGTGGGCGGCGTTTTCCAGCATGATCTTGTTTGCGTCCTCGCGGCTGATTGTGCCACGGTCAAGCATCTGCCATTCCTGACTGCCGAAGACGAGGTCGTAGGTCTCCTCCTCGGCGCGGCGGTTCATGAAATGATCCATCAAAAAATCCTTGGGGTTGAAGTCGACGACCACGCCGCCGAAATCGAAAATGATATTTTTATACATACAAACCTCCGTGGGTCTTGCCCTGCTTACCATTCTATTATACACGCAATCCGGCAAGGAAACAATTCCTTTTTTGTTGCATAGGATGGCAGAGAAGGGGGTGCTGCCATGACGCTGCGTGAATTGAGCGGTAAGGATGTCATCCGGCTTAAAAACGGTGAAAACCTCGGCCGCATCGACGATCTGGCCTTTGACGAAAACGGCGGACGGCTGCAGTCCGTCATTCTGCGCGGGCGCGCGCACTGCTTTGGCCTGCTGGGGTGCGATGATGACCTTATCCTCCCGTGGGAGAGCATCCGCAGCATCGGCACTGATGTGGTTATGGTCGATGCAGACCCCTTGCCGGGAAAATACCGCCGCTAAAGCAAGAAAATCGTATACTTTGTGTAAAATCCCGCGAAAGCGGATGCTTTTTTTGGCGCAATGTGCTATAATTAAAAATCAATGGAAGGCGGGGAACAGGCAATGCAGACGACGCGGAAACAGATTCTGGCGGCTGCGCTGGCGGTGGTGCTTATCGCGGCCGGTGCGCTGTTCCTGATCGCCCCCGTGTGGCAGCCGCAGCGCCCGGCCGCCGATGCCCCGGTCACGGCAGCGCAAAACCCTGCGCCGGAGCCGGAGCTTATCGACATCAACACGGCCACGGCAGAGGAATTGACCGCGCTGCCGGGCCTTGGCCCGCGGAAGGCCGCAGCATTGGTGGCATACCGCACAGAGCACGGTGCCTTTGCATCGCTGGCCGATGCAGCTGCGGTCAGGGGCATATCTCTACGCATGACAGAAAGCTGGGCGGGACTTGCCGCCGCAAAATAAATAGGAGGAGATCCATTTGGAAAAAAAGCCGGAGAGCATCTTCATCAACCGCGAACTCAGCTGGCTGGATTTTGACAGCCGCGTTCTCGCCCTTGCCAAAGAAAAAGCGGTGCCCTTGGGGGAGCGCATCAAATTTGCCGCCATCTTCGGCAGCAATATGGATGAATTCTTCATGGTTCGTGTCGGTTCTCTGTATGACCAGACGCTGCTGAAAACCAACAAGACCGACAATGTCACCCACATGACGGCGGCGGAGCAGATCAATGCCATCACGCCGCGCGTGGCGGAGCTGCAGGCCAAGTGCGACAAATACTTCCAGCATCTTGTGTCGGCGCTTGCGGAACAGGGCTACCACAAGGTGGACTTTACCAAGCTCAGCAAGCAGCAGGAGCATTTCTGGAAAACCTACTTCCAGCGTGAGCTGCTGCCCCTGCTCAGCCCGCAGATCGTGGACTCCCGCCATCCGTTCCCCTTCCTGAACAACAAGGACATCTACTATATTGCCCAGCTGCACTCCAAAAACGAGGGGGTCAGCTACGGTATCGTGCCGGTCAGCAGCCAGTTTGAGCGGGTGCTTTTCGTCAAGGACGGCGAGACGGCCTGCTTCGCTTTTGTGGAGGAGCTGATCGCCCACTACGCCGCTACGATCTTTACAGCCAGCACCGTGCAGAAGCAGTGTCTGTTCCGTGTGACCCGCAACGCCGACATCACGGTGGACGAGGGCATGATGGACCACGATGTGGACTTCCGCGATGTCATGAGCGAGCTGCTGAAAAAACGCCGCAAGCTGGCTGCCGTTCGGCTGCAGTTCTGGCCCGAGGCCCCGCAGGAGGTCGTGAAATTCCTGCGGGACAAGCTGGTGGTCCCGGCGGATCGCTGCTATACCCAGACCTCGCCCCTTGATGCAGGTGCGCTGTTCAAGCTGGCAGGGCGCATCTCGGGCGACAGCGGCCATGCGGACCTGTTCTACCCGGTGGCCAGGCCGATGCAGGCCCCGGCGGGCTATGACCTGTATACCGAGGTCCGCAAGCATGATGTGCTGCTGGCCTATCCGTACCAGAGCATCCGTCCGTTCATCAAGATGCTGCTGCGCGCGGGCGCTGACCCCGACGTTGTGTCGATCAAAATGACGCTCTACCGCATGGCCAGCGATTCCCAGATTGTCAACGCCCTGATCGCCGCCGCCGAAAACGGCAAGGAGGTCGTGGCCATGGTCGAGCTGCGCGCCCGCTTTGACGAGCAGAACAACATCGACTGGTCCAAGCAGCTGGAAAGCGCCGGCTGTACCGTCATCTACGGCTTCGAGGATTACAAGGTGCACTCTAAGCTGACCCTCATCACCCGCAAGGGCGCAGAGGGCTACTCCTACATCACCCAGATCGGTACCGGCAACTACAACGAAAAAACCAGCGAACTATATACCGATTATTCCTTCATCACCGCAGACGAGCGCATTGGTGAGGAAGCCTCCAAGGTGTTCCGCAATCTGGCTGTGCAGCAGCTTACCGAAGAAAGCGACAAGATGCTGGTGGCTCCGCTGCGGTTCAAGAGCGTGCTGCTGGACGAGATGGATCACGTCATCGCTGCCGCCCGCATGGGTCGCCCGGCTTCCATGATCCTGAAAAACAATTCTATCAGCGACCGGGATATCATCCTCAAATTGCAGGAAGCCAGCTGCGCCGGGGTGCGCATCGATATGATCGTGCGCGGCATCTGCTGCGTGCGCGCAGAGGTGCCCGGCAAGACCGAGAACTTGCACATCCGCAGTCTGGTGGGACGGTATCTGGAGCATGGTCGCATTTATAGCTTCTTCGATGGCACCCACACTCGCATTTATATTGCCTCCGGCGACTTCCTCACCCGCAATACCGAGTGCCGCGTAGAGGTGGGCGTGCGGGTGGAGGATCCCGCTCTGGTGCAAAAACTCACGGATATCCTTCAGCTGCAGCTGCGGGATAATGTCAACGCTAGGGTCATGGATGCCAGCGGCAACTACCAGAAGGTAAAGCCCGCCGAGGGCGAGCCGTTGGTCAACAGTCAGATGGGCATGTACGAGCTGCTGCGCAACGACTGGCAGCGCCCCGAGCCGTGGAAGTGCACCACCCCTGCCCCGGAAGCAGAAAAACCGGCGGCAGTCTGTCAGGAAGTTACCGTGGAGCAGCTGAAGCAGGAGCTGCCCCATGTGTTCCAGCCTGCACCGGAAAAGGCCGAGAAGGCCGCCCCGGCGGCACAGCAGCCCGACCACTACGAGGCGCTGGAGCAGATGCTGAACAATAAGCCCCGCGCTGCGCAACCCGCCCCCAAAGCTCCGGCTGCACCCCGCCCGGCTGTAAAGCCTGTTGTCACCGCACCCAAGAAAAAGAGCCTGCTGGAACGCATCGGAAGTTTTTTCCGGCGCTGATCTGTAAAGTCATGTAAACCAAAAACAGAGCTGCTGCGCAGAAATTTGTGCGGCGGCTCTGCTTTTTTGTTTATGTTCTCCCGCCCGTTGCTTGTGCATACACTATTCGGGATAGGGGGGACAGCGTATGCGGGCGAAACAGAGCGGACAGGCAGCAAAAACACGCAGACGGCATTGTGGCGTTGTGGCGCTGGTGCTGGCAGGGCTGGCACTCTGCCTGCTGGCTGCACTACCGGTGCAGGCCGCGCGGAATACGAAAAAGTACTGTTTTCCGCTGGATACTGCGGTGTGGCGCATCTCGGATGTCTATGGCAAGCGGATCGACCCCTTTACCGGCAAACCTGCGTTTCATTCCGGGCTCGACCTTGCCTGTGCGGAGGGTACAGCGGTGCGGGCAGTGCAGGATGGTGTGGTGACTGCAGCGGCATACAGTCCAAGCTACGGCAACCATCTGCGTATCCTGCACCCTGATGGTTGCGAGACCCGCTATGCGCACCTGCAATACCTCTATGTCCGCCCGGGAGAGGTGGTACAGGCCGGGCAGACGCTGGGCACAGTGGGGCAGACAGGGCGCGCCACCGGTGCGCACCTGCATCTGGAACTGTGGCAGCAGGGCGCTGCCTGCGACCCCGCCGCCCTGCTGGAGAATGTCCCATGAGCCGGGTACGGGTGGGGAAACTGGTATTCCGGGACCCGGTACTGCTGTGCGGTGTGGTGTACCTACTGCTCTACTTTGATGCCAGCGGCTTTCTGCGGCTGGGGCTGCTGGCGGCTGTTTTGCACGAACTGGGGCACATCCTCGTCTACTGCATCCAGCAAAGGCATTTGCCGGTCATTGAGGTGACCATGACCGGCTTTTGTATGCACACAGCAGGGGAGAGGCTGTCCCCGCGCCAGCGGTTCGTGCTTGCCGCCGCCGGGCCTGCGGTCAACTTTGCCCTTGCCTGGGTATGGGCGGTGCGTCTTGCGCAGACCACCACCATCCGCGGCAGCGCGTTCTGGGCGGCAAATCTGCTCACGGGGCTGTTCAATTTGCTGCCGGTGCCGCCGCTGGACGGTGCACAGATGGCGGCGTATGCAGGGGCGCTCTGGCGGCAAAAATACGGAAAGTGCACACAACCCGCCGGAAACGATTGCAAAACCGGCACATTTGGGGTAAAATAAAAAGAACGCAAAAAACGGATTGTTTATGGAGGACCCGATGTTTGATCCCAAACTGAAAGAAGCGCTGGGACGGGTGCAGAAGCCCGGCCGCTATACCGGCGGCGAGCCCGGCAGTATCTATAAAGAAAAGGACAAGGTGGATGTGCGCTTTGCCTTCTGCTTCCCGGATACCTACGAGGTGGGAATGTCCTTTCTGGGCGAAAAGATCCTGTACGAGCTGCTCAACAGCCACGAAAACTGGTGGTGCGAGCGCGCCTTTATGCCCTGGCTGGATATGAAGGCAGAGATGGAGCGCCTGCAGCTGCCGCTGTACACCATGGAGAGCAAGGACCCTCTCACGGCCTTTGATGCTGTGGGCTTTACCTTGCAGTACGAGCTTTCCTATACCAATATCCTTGCCATGCTGGACTTGGCGGGCATCCCGTTCTACTCCAAAGACCGTGATGACCGCTGGCCGCTGATCGTAGCGGGCGGCCCCTGCGCCTGCAACGCTGAGCCCATTGCGGATTTCTTTGATGTTATCCAACTGGGCGAGGGCGAGAACCAGCTGCCCGCCATCTGCGCCGAGATCGAAAAGGCTAAAAAAGAGGGCATCTCCAAAAAACAGCTGCTGCTCAACATTGCAAAGATCCCGGGCGTGTACATCCCGGCTTTCTACGATGTCACCTACCACGAGGATGGCAGAGTGAAGGCCATCACTCCCAACGAGCCGGGCATCCCGGCGCGCATCACCAAAGCCATCATCAAGGATCTGAACCAGTTTGCCCCGCCCACAAACTTTGTGGTGCCCATGGTGGGCGCCATTCAGGACCGCGCCAGCATCGAGGTGCTGCGCGGCTGCGTGCGCGGCTGCCGGTTTTGTCAGGCAGGCTTCTTGTACCGCCCCATGCGCCAGCGCGATGCCAGTTTGCTGAACAAGGCAGCACAGGATCTGTGTGCAAACACCGGCTACGAAGAACTGAGCCTTTCCAGCCTTTCCACCTCTGACCACGGTCAGCTGGAAGAACTGCTGGACGATCTGAACGAGTGGGCACCCAAGGAGCACGTCAGCCTGTCGCTGCCTTCCCTGCGCGTGGACAACTTCTCCCAGAGCCTCATTGAAAAGACCACCAAGGTGCGCAAGAGCGGACTGACCTTTGCTGCCGAGGCCGGTACCCAGCGCCTGCGCAATGTCATCAACAAAAACGTCACCTGGGACGAGATCGAAAAGACCTGCACCATCGCCTTTAACGCGGGCTACACCTCGGTCAAGCTTTACTTCATGATGGGCCTGCCCACCGAGACCATGGAGGATATCGAGGGTATTGCCGAGACTGCTCAGAAGGTGGTAGACCTCTACTACAAGAATACGAACCACGCCAAGGGACGCGGTGTGCAGGTGACCATCAGCTGTGCCTGCTTTGTGCCCAAGCCCCACACCCCCTTCCAGTTCGTGCCCATGGATACCGCCGAGACCCTGCAGGCCAAGCAGAAGCACCTGCTGGAAAGCGTGCACAGCCGCAAGATCAAGGTGAACTACCATGACAGCACCACCAGCTTTTTGGAGGGTGTGTTCGCCAAGGGCGACCGTCGCCTTGCCCCGGTCATTGTGGAGGCTTATAAGCGCGGCTGCTACTTCGACGGCTGGGAGGAGTGCTTCAAGTACGATATCTGGATGCAGACCTTTGCGGATCTGGGCATCGACCCTGCCTTCTACTGCCAGCGCCCCATCGCACTGGACGAGGTGACCCCGTGGTCTCACATGGACTACGGCATCACCCACGAGTATCTGGTGCGGGAGTATAACAAGGCTCTGGCCGCCCAGACCACCCCGCCCTGCAACCGTGCCTGCAACGCCTGCGGTGCCAACCATCTGTTAGGAGGTCCCTGCTTTGATTACAGTCAGAATCTCGTTTGAAAAGAAAAATGAAGCCTCCTATATCTCCCTGCTGGACCTGCAGCGGGTGATGCAGCGGGTGCTCAAGCGCAGCGGTCTGCCGGTGTGGCATACGCTTGGCTTCAACCCCCATATCTACATGACCTTTGCCTGCCCGCTCTCACTGGGACAGGAGAGCGAGTGTGAGTGCGTGGACGTCAAGACTGAGGCGGAAGCCCCGGATTTTGCCCAGTGGCAGACTGCGCTCAACGCCATTATGCCCGCCGGTATCCACGTTACCCGTGTGGCTCCGGTGGAGATGAAGGCGGACAGCATCGCCTTTGCCTGCTACCGCATCAGCTACCCGGCGGCTGCCGCTGCGGTGCTGGAGCAGTATAACGCGCTGGAGACAGCCCCTGTGGAAAAGCACAGCAAGCGCGGCAAAAAGATCGTGAACCTTAAAGAGCATATCCCACAGCTTATCTATACTGTACTGGGGGACACCGTGTGGCTGGAGCTGTGCCTGCCCGCTGCGCAGGAGCTGAACCTGAACCCCTCGCTGCTCACCGGTTTTCTGGAAGAAAAGTTCGGCCTGTCCGCCGCAAGTGCCAATATTCTGCGCACCAAGTTTTTGACGGCAGACCGGCAGCTGTTTGTCTAAAGCTGCGCAAAAGTCCGTCTATCAGGCAAAACAGAAAATTTTTGCAGGATTTTTCGCTAAATTGCTTGCATTCAAGCCGGTTTTGTGCTATCCTATTAGGGCGTTAGTGTCCGCTGAGACCACAGCGGGGTTAATGACAAGTATTTATCATTAA
>OOAN01000759.1_pt1 | contig 21834 bp, 10 predicted proteins | sample 1671301 | NCBI WGS metagenome assembly OOAN01 (sample SAMN06348142, study PRJEB24527) | human gut metagenome | biome: human gut; feature: ankylosing spondylitis patient; material: feces | host: Homo sapiens | place: China | collected 2015-10
CGAAATTTTAATTTCTATATTATCGGTCGTTGCTCTTTACCTGCCCCTTTAAAATGGATACTTTTGTTGCTGCGCAGTGTTCCCGACTTGCGATTTGTAATTTTTTTAAAAATTCCTAATCCATAATATCACAAACTAAACCTGCTAATCTATGAAGAAAACATTTTTACACTTGTTGCTTCTGATGGGTTGTGCCTGCTGTTTTCCGTCCTGTGTCGAGGATAAAGCGGAAGATGCGGCAGCCAGACTCACCGTGAGTAAAGTCAGCGTGGAGGTCATCCGAACCGGTACGCTGAGTACGGGGTCGAAAGCGACGCTGGATGTGCTGGCCAACCGGGGGTATGCCATTACCTCCGATGCGGATTGGCTTTCGGTCGACAAACCTACCGGGAAAGGCCGTGTGTCGGTCGTCCTTGATGTCAAGCCCAACGAGACGGAAGCTATCCGTGTGGGGCACCTCGCCGTCGTGAGCGGCGGGCTTTCCGAAACCGTAACCGTGACCCAGACGCTTGCCCCCGATACCGACGACGGGCTGGAAATCGACCATGTTTATCTCGACGACGACCTTTCGTGGTGCGAGCAGTTCGGCGGCCAGGATCAGGTGCAGTTCCCCGACCAGGGCTCCACGCAGGCCGTGCGCAACCATGCTGCGGCCAAGCTCAAATTTACGCAGATGGGGTACAGCGAGTACAATTACGGCGGCAATGCCTTCTACATGGCCAAGCACTACTTCAAGATGGGTAAGAACAACCAGCAGAACGGCCTTGCCATCGACATGGGCAAATATATCGAGAAAGGCAAGTCGTCCACGATTACCCTGGCGTTCGACGCGGCTCCGGTCGTTTCGATTGACGGTACGGGCAGCGGCATGACACTGCGCGGTATCGACGACACGGCGGTGACCGTCGAGGTTTACGAAGGCCCCGGAACGGTCGACAGTCCCTCCCTGAAGCAGAGCGCGTCGCTTTCCATGTCGAGCGTTACCTCGTGGAACCAGTGGGTGAGCATGAAAGTCACGCTCTACGGCGTCACCGACCGCTCGCAGATCGTTATCCGCTCCACCCAGTTCGGTGTGTCGGGCTATCACCGCTGGTACCTCGACAACATTAAGATGGTCAAGGCTCCCCGCGACTAACAGGTGTCAATAATCATAAACAGAACCAACATGAATTTCAAGCATATGTTATTCAGGGCCGCATCCGCCCTGCTGCTCGTCTCGGGCCTCGGTTTTGCGGGGTGCGACGACGCTGATCCCGACGCGTTCCTCTCGGTTACCCGCCAGGAGATCGAAGTCGAATACACGGGCCTCACCACCGAAGGGGAAATGGTCAATTTCGACCTGGGTACGAACCGCTCGTGGCGTGCCTCCTATGTCGAGGAGTGGATCCACCTCACCCATACCGAAGGCGACCGCGGCCGCGTGCGTATTTTCCTCTCCATCGACGAGAACAATACGGGCGAGGATCGCACCGGTTTCATCATCTTCGAAGGCGACGGCGGCACGCGCCGTACGATAGCCGTGACGCAGAAACTCAAGGTCGATGCACTTTCCGTTACGCCGGCGAAGATCACCGTCGTGAAATCGGGTCTGCTCGAAACCGGCGAGAAGGCTGCGATCTTCATCTCCACCAACTGCGACTGGGAAATATCCGTCGCCGACGACAGCAAGTGGATCACCCCTGTCAAGACTTCGGGTGCTCCCGGAGACGAGAGCATCGATCTGGATATCGCCCAGAATACGACCGACGGAGTACGTACGGGTACGTTCACCGTTACGGCCGATTCGAAAACGGCGACCGTCACCGTCACCCAGAATCTCGAAGGACTGAAGGTTTCCGTCAACAGTTTTTTAGTCAATAAGTTCGGATTCTCCGACGAGGATCGCACGCCGCTTACCTTCACCGTCACGGCGGCCGAGGCATGGACGGCTCAGTCCGACGGCTGGCTGACGCCCAGCCCGGCTTCGGGCGATGCGGGCCAGACCGAGGTGACGCTCACCGTGGGCGAGAACACCACGGGTGCGCCCCGCAACGGAGAGGTGAAGATACTGACCTCGCTCACCGGCCTGGAGACCGTTGTCCGGGTCGCCCAGAATGCGAAGAACTCGCTCTTCGACGACGACGGCAAGGAGGTCGGCTATGTCTATTACGACGAGCCGTTCGACTGGACTTCGAAGTTCAAAGGTGCCGACTGCGTGGGCGAACATACGCAGAATGGAGCGGTCAATATCTACTCGAAGGTGAACGATAAATACGTAGTAGACAAAGCGTTTTCCGATGCCGGGCTGACCGATTTCAATCCCGGTGTACGGACGATTTACGCCTGCTCGGATTATCTCAAAATGGGTGCAGGCGACAAGCAGACCGGAATCATCCTGCCGGCTCTTGCGATTCCTGAGGGGCAGGCCACTGATATTGAACTGACGTTCGTGGCCGCATCGAATATCGGCGGCGACGGTACGGGCAAGCCCGACGCGGTAACCGTCACAGTCGCCATTCTCGAGGGCCCCGGCAGCATAACCGGCGATCAGGGAAAAGAGAGCGAGCCGATGACGCCCGGAGAGCATTGGGAATGGACACCTATGAGCGTGAAGCTTTACGGGATTACGGGTGAAACCCGGGTCGTCATCCGCTCCACCCAGCAGGGATTATCGGGTTATTACCGCTGGTACCTCGACAATGTCAAGATGACGAAAATCGCAGCCGAATAGTCCTGCGGTGACAAATCAATGAAAAACAAGAGAGAAAAAGATATGAAAAACAGATTTGCAGATACGGGGAAATCCTATGCAGGGTATTTTCTGCGTTTCGTGTTCTGCCTGGTGCTGACGGCGTCTGCGTTGTCCTCACAGGCGCAAAGCCGCAATCAGGTGAGCGGCAAGGTGACCGACACGGCCGGCGAGCCGCTGATCGGCGCCACCGTGGTGGTTGTCGGCACGACGACGGGTACGACCACGGGCATCGACGGAAGTTACACGATCAATGCCGCGGCTGACAGCCAGCTGAAATTCTCGTTCATCGGCTATGCCGAGCAGACCGTGAATGTCGGGGCGCGTTCGGTCATCGACATCGTCATGGAAGACGACAGCCAGGTACTCAAGGACGTCGTGGTGATCGGTTACGGTACGATGGAAAAGAAGTCGGTGACTTCGTCCATCACCTCGATCAAGGGCGATGACCTGACGGCCGGCATGGGAGGTGCGACCATCGCCACGGCGCTCCAGGGCAAGGTTCCGGGACTTACCATCTCGGGCAGCGCCAGCCCCAACAGCAGCAATGATTTCCAGCTGCGCGGCATCGCGTCGGTCAATGCCAGCCAGAGCCCGCTCGTGGTTATCGACGGCATCCCGGGCGGTGACATGCGGGCGATCAACCAGGAGGACATCGAGTCGATCGACGTGTTGAAGGATGCTTCGGCGGGTGCGATCTACGGTACGCGTGCCGCCGGCGGTGTGATCCTCATCACGACCAAACGCGCCAAGCAGGGCAGTGTGACGGCCAACTATACGGGCGAGTTTTCGTTCGAGACCGTCCGCAAGTACCCCGAACTGCTCTCGTCGAGCGAGTATATCGAGTACGGTCTGGGCGAGGACTACGGCGCCGATACCGACTGGTATAAGGAACTGACCAACGATGCGCCCTTTTCGCAGCGCCATACGGTGAGCATTGCCGGCGGTACGGAGGTGGCTCAGGTCTATACTTCGTTCATGGCCCAGAACCAGAAGGGTATCGTCATCGGCGACAACCGCAAGGACTATTCGGGGCGTATCAACGCCCGGTTCAACCTCTTCGACGGCGTGGTCGAGGTGCGCGCCAACGCCCAGTTCCGCGAGGCCGAGCGCGACAACCGCAACTCGTCGGGCATCTTCAAGATGGCCTTCGGCCTCAATCCCACCATTCCGCTCTACGACCCGGCCAACCCCTCCAAGTACAACGTGGTCGGCAACGGCATCTCCGGCACGAGCTTCAACCCCGTGGCCGACATCATGCTGCGCACGAAGAACGGCAAAGACCAGTGGCTGCTGGCCGACGCCACCGTGAAGATCAACCTGATGAAGGGCCTCTCGCTGCAGGGAACCGTGGGTATCGACAAACGCCAGTACCAGGAATATACCTACGTTTCGCATGACCACAAGGAGTCGATCGACAACAGCCGCCGCGGCGGTGCGTCGCACAAGTTCAGCAAGGACAACCGCGTTTCGGTCGAGGCCTATGCCAACTACCACCGCGTATTCCGCGAAGACCATACGCTCGACGTCGTGGCCGGTTACAGCTTCTGGCAGGCCGGCGGCGAGGATTTCAGCATGTCGAACTACGATTTCCCGGTCGACGGCGTCGGCCCGTGGGACATGGGCGTGGGTTCGTACCTCACGGACGGCCGTGCCTCGATGGATTCGAACAAGGATCCCCGCGAGCGCCTGCTCTCGATGTTCGGGCGTGCCAACTATTCGTATAAAGACCGTTACATGGCTACGGTGAGCTTCCGCCGCGAGGGTTCCTCGAAGTTCGGCGTGAACAACCGCTGGGGTAATTTCTGGGCCGTTTCGGGCGGCTGGCGTCTCTCGAACGAAGCGTTCATGCGCGACGTCAGCTGGATCAGCGACCTCAAGGTGCGCCTGGGTTACGGCGTCACGGGTAACAACGGCTTCGGGAACGGCTACACGACCCGCATGTACAAAGCCAACGATATGTGGCCCACCAACGGGGTCTGGCAGCCCGGTTACGGTTCGATCCGCAATATCAACCCCGACCTGAAGTGGGAGGAGAAATCCGAGCTCAACTTCGGTCTCGACTTCTCGCTTTTCAACGACCGCCTCTGGGGTAAGTTCGACCTCTACTTCCGCCAGGTCGACGACATGCTCTATTCGGTCAATGCCCCGATGCCCCCGATGGTACACGATACGGTCATGAAGAACATCGGCAGCCTCGAGAACAAGGGTTGGGAGTTCGAACTGGGCGGGGACATCGTCCGCAGCAAGAATTTCCGCTATACGTCGACCCTGCGCCTGTCGCATAACAAGACCAAGATCAAGAGCATGGGTGACGACGGGTTCTTCCTCGACGAAGTGACCTTCCCCTCGCCGGGCAACCCGGGTACGGCCGTCCGCCTGCAGAACGGCCTCGAGCTGGGGCAGTACTTCATCTACAAGTACGCCGGGCTCGACGAGAACGGCAAGTGGATGATCTACGACAAGAACAACGAGATCGTGCCGGCCACCGACGGCAGCACGTCGAACCTCGTGGCCGAGAACAAACATTTCGTGGGCAATGCGATCCCCAAGGTCATCCTCTCGTGGGATCACACGTTCAAGTACAAGAACTGGGATCTGTCGATCTTCCTGCGCAGCTGGCTCGGGTACGATGTCTTCAGCCAGGTGAACATGTACTACGGCCTGGCCAACGATTCGCAGCTCAACGTCCTCAAGTCGGCCTACACGCGCAACCGCAACATCAAGGACGAGAAGATCCTCTGCGACTACTGGCTCGACGACGGCTCGTTCCTCAAGATCGACGCCATCAACCTCGGGTATACGTTCAATCTGCGGAAGTGGACGCGTTATATCCAGTCTGCGAAACTTTACCTGACCATCCGCGACGTAGCCGTATTCACCGACTACAACGGTCTCAATCCCGAGGTCAACATCAACGGCCTGTACCCCGGTTTCGAGTATGTCAACAACACCTCGACGATGTACCCGCAGACGACCCGTTTTACGCTGGGCGTGCAGTTAAACTTCTAATTCCAAACCGAGAACCATTATGAAACTGAAACATATAATTGCCGTGACGGTCGGGGCTGCCGCCCTCTGCGCGCCTTCCTGCGACCTCGACGAGAAGTTCTACTCGGAAGTCACGCCCGATACGTTCTTCACCTCGCCCGAAAGCACCTATGCCGTGCTTTGCCGTCCTTTCACCCACTGGAAATGGTACATCGGTGCCGACCGGTGGTACCTCCAGGAGCTGACCACCGACGAGATGGTGTGCCCCAAGCGCGGCAGCGACTGGTATAACAGCGGCGAGTACTACCGCCTGCATTACCACACCTGGTCGCCCGACGACCGCTTTGTCGTCAATACCTACGACGGTACGACCGGGGGCATTTCGCGTGCCCTGGAAGCCAAGTCCGACCTCCAGGGGGTCGATTACAACGCCATCGGGCTCAACGACGCCGTCAAGGCCGACCACATCAACCAGCTGAATGCCATCACGGCCTACTTCTACATGCGCGGCCTCGACTATTTCGGCGGTATGCCCATTTACTACTCTGTGGACGACGACCTGTGCGCCCGCAGCACGGCGCGCGAGACCTACGCCCATATCGAAACCCTGCTCAAGGACGCCATCCCCGCCCTGTCGAAGAAAACGACGCTCGGGGCTTCCGAAGACGGTTACATCAAGCAGGCTGCCGCCGCGGCGCTGCTGGCACAGCTCTATTTCAATGCAGTGGCCTACATCGGCGAGGAGCATTTCGACGAGTGCGCAGAGATTTGCCGCGACATCATCGGCGGTGTCTACGGCACCTACGAGCTGGACAAGACCTGGTACGGCCCCCACTGTTTCGACAACAACACCTCGCCCGAGGTGATCTGGACGGTGCCTTCGGAGAACTCCAAAGTCGAGTGGAACTGGTATTTCAAATATTTCTACCATTATTCGGCCTACGAATATTTCGGTATCGAGACCGCAGGCTACAACGGTTTCATGCTCACGCCGTCGCTCGATCCCCAGGGACGCTACTACACGCAGTGGAAGCTGGGCAGCCCCTACCGGAAATTCAACGACAAGGACTTGCGTAAAAAGCCTTACCGTTACCTGGGCAGCCGCAAATACGAAGGCATGTTCCTCGTCGGCGACCAGACCAACCCCAACAACCCTTCCCAGCAGTGCCTGGGGCAGAAGGAGTATAGCGGCAAGGTGATCAACCTGGTCGACCAGGTCGCCCGTTTCTCGGAAGTGGGCACCAAATACAATTCCGTCGCCGAGCTTACCTCGACGATGGCCGACGGCGAGGAGAATTCGGGCGTACGCCTGGTGAAGGCCCCTCAGCCCAACCTCGACGACAAGCTGCTGCGCTGGAATCCCGATTGCCCGGTCATCCGTCTCTCGGAGATCTATTACATGCTTGCCGAGTGCGAGCTGCGTGCCGGTGACAGGAAGACGGCCGCCGGCCTGATCAACCAGGTTCGGGGGCGCAACTTCGAGGGCGGTGTGGATCCCAACCCCGTGACGGCCGACAACCTCGACGAATACCGCATGCTCGACGAATGGATGATCGAATTCCTGGGCGAAGGACGCCGCCGTACGGATCTGATCCGCTGGGACAAGTTCGTGACGGAGTCCTGGTGGGATCATACGCCGCTCAACGACAAGAACAAAAACCTGTTCCCGATTCCCAACTCGGCGATTTCGGCCAACAACCTGATCGAGCAGAACCCCGGTTATTGATCCCCGGCGATCCCGGGGGATCCCGGCTGTCCGGGGCCCCGGGGCAAGATATGAACTTTAAAAAACCGAAAAAATGATAAAATACATCAAATATCTGTTGGTCTTCCTGCTGGCCACCGGCTTCGTGGCCTGCAGCGAGGACGAAGGCGCCCAGATTCTCGGCAGCCTCTACGAGAAGGTGGACATCACCCCCGAGCCCGGCATGAACCTCGTGGGCCGTGTCACCGACGGTACCGGCCCGATCGAGGGCGTGGTCGTGAGCGACGGCGTCACGGTGACGACCACCGACGCCCAGGGCATCTACCAGATGCGCGTGAAGCGGAACGCCCCATTCGTATTCGTCTCCGTCCCCGCCGAATACGAAATCCCGGTGGAGAACGGCATGCCGAAGATCTATAAGAAGATCGCCATGGGCGACAACGACGTCGTGCAGCGCAGCTTCAAGCTCGAACGCACGGGCAAAAAAGAGCGTTTCACCCTGCTGGCGCTGGCCGACGTGCAGATCGGCCGCGACGACGAGGTGACGATGCTCGACAACGAGGTGCTGCCTTTCCTGATTCCCTACGTGCAGCAGGAACTGGAGGTTCCCGTTTACGGCATTTCGCTGGGCGACCTGGTCTGGGACAACATGCCATTCCACGAGGTTTACAAGCAGCGTATCCGAAAGATCGGCGTGCCCATTTTCCAGGTCATCGGCAACCACGACCACGATAAGGCCATAACCGTCGATGCCGATGCCGATGCCAGCTTCGAGGCGGCGTTCGGCCCCACGTATTACTCCTACAACATCGGCGACTGTCATTTCGTCGTGCTCGACGACGTGCTCTACACCGGCTCGTCCTCTTATACCGCCGATATCACGGACGAACAGATGGCATGGCTGGAGCAGGATCTGAAATATGTCCCCAAGGACAAACTCATCATCATCGGCCTGCATATCGCCACTTCGCGCCGCAACCGTCCCTCGAGCCATGTCGCCGATTACAAGGAGCTTTACGCCCTGCTCGACGGCTATAATGTCCGGATACTTTCGGGACACTCGCACAACAACTATACGACCACGATTTCCGAAACCATCGAGGAGAATACGCTCGGGGCGGTGATGGGTGCCTACTGGAACGGCGAGGAGCTGTGCAACGACGGCAGCCCCCGCGGTTACGCCGTCTACGAGATCGAGGGCAACCGGATCAGGAACTGGTACTATAAGGGCACTGCTTTCCCGCGCGAATACCAGATGTACCTCTACGGCCCCGGCGAGGCGGTTTCCGAAAAATACCGCGACGGCCTCATCCTGAACATCTTCAACTGGCATACCACCTGGACGGTCGAAGTGCAGGAGGATAATGCCGGCTGGGTGACGCTTCCGTCCGATTCGAACCTCAGGTACGAAATGGATCGCCGCGCTTACGACTTCATGTTCGGCGACACCAAACCCGAGCATCGCCCGACGGCCGAACCCGAATCCAACAACGACCACATGTTCTACTACAAACCCGCGTCGGAGTCTTGGGGAACGGTCACGGTGAGGGCTTCCGACCCCTACGGGAACGTATATACCGAGAGTATCCGCAACGAATAGGCCCATATATGAAAACACGTTTCTCCGCACTGCCCGTTCCGACGGTGCGGAGAATTTTTCAACCCATATCCCGATCCATGAAAACCCCTTTTCTGATTTTTCTGCTCTTCCTGTGCGGCGGGTTTTCCGCCGTCGCACAGCCCTCGGGCAACCCGCTCGTTTTCGGCGAGAACCGCCTGACGCTCATCACTCCGACGCTGTTCCGCCTCGAATTCGCCCACGACGGCAAATTCATCGACGACCCCACCTATTTCGCTTACGACCGGGGCAGCCTGCTCCCCGCGTCGGAGTTCAGGGTGCGGGAGCTGGGCGGGAACCGGTACGAGATCACCACCTCGGCCCTGCGCATCGTCTACGAGCACGACGGATTCCCGTTCGGACTGCATAACTTTGCGGCCTACTACAAGCTCAACGGCAAGGAAAAGAAGTTCACCAACCGCTGCATTTTCCGCAACAACCTCGGCGGCCCGGTCGAGACGCTCGACCGCGTTACCGGTGAGATTCCCATGCAGGACGGCCTGCTGAGCCGCGACGGCTGGTATGTGATCGACGACGAACGCTCCGACCTGCTGGTCGACGGCTGGCTTTGCCCGCGCGATACGAAAAGCCATGTGCAGGATCAGTACTGTTTCGTCTACGGCAACGACTACAAGGCCGCCCTTGCCGACCTGGGCGCCATCAGCGGCCACGTCCCCATGACCCGCAAATGCATCCACGGCGTATGGTACTGCCGTTACTGGGACTATACGTCGGAGGAGTTCCTTTCGATCATCGACGGCTATGAGGAGAACGATTTTCCGCTCGACAACCTCGTCCTCGACATGGGTTGGCATACCTACGATGCCAGGATCGGCACCGGGCATGCCGGCAGCCGCAGCTGGACGGGCTATACGTGGGAGCGCAAACGCATCCCCGATCCCGGGGCGCTGATCGCCGAGGTGCACCGCCGCGGCGTCACCGTGTCGCTCAACGACCATCCCCACGACGGCATACGCCCCCACGAGGAGATGTACGCCGCCTTCATGGCGGACATGGGGGCCGACCCCGCCCACCCGCTGCTTTTCGACCTCGGCGACCGGAAATACATGGAGACGTTTTTCAAACATGCGCACCATGCCACCGAGGATATGGGCGTCGATTTCTGGTGGCTCGACTGGCAGCAGAATTACCTCTATCCCGAGGTGCGCGGCTACCGCTCCACGTCGTTGCAGTGGATCAACGAGCTCTACTACCGTCAGACCGAGCGCAAAGGGCTGCGCGGCGCCGGTTACAGCCGCTGGGCGGGTTGGGGCGACCATCGCCATCCGATCCAGTTCTCGGGCGACGCCCAGGCCAACTGGGCGCTGCTCGCATTCGAGGTCAAACTCACCTCGGCCAGCGGCAACGCGGGCTGTTACTACTGGGCGCATGATAGCGGCGAGCCGAACCCCGAGCTGACGGTACGCTGGACGCAGTTCGGCGCCCTTTCGGCCGCCCTGCGCGTACATTCGACCAAGGACGCGCGGCTCGACCGCCGTCCGTGGATCAGCGGCGAGCGCGAAACGGCCGCCATGCGCCGCATGTACCACATGCGCTCGGAGCTGATGCCCTATATTTACAGCAGCGTATGGCAGACCCACTCGACGATGGTGCCGCTCAACCGGCCGATGTATATCGACTACGGCAGCGACGAACGTGCCTACGATAACGAACAGGAGTTCCTTTTCGGGGACATCCTGCTCGCCGCCCCGATCACTTCGCCGGGCGAAGGTGCGGACAAGACAGCCTCGCAGAAGGTCTGGTTCCCGGCCGGCGACGTGTGGTACGACTATTTCACCCACGAACGGTTCGACGGCGGGCAGGAATGCCGCATCGCCAAGCCGCTCGAAGAGTTCCCGCTCTACGTCCGGGGCGGCTGGGTGCTGCCGATGCAGCCTTATACGCCGCGCCCCGCTTCGACGCCGCTCACGACGCTCGTCCTGCGCGTCTACCCCTCGGCGGGCGATGCCGACAATACCTATACGCTCTACGAGGACGACGGGCTGAGCCGCGATTACGAACGCGGCATCCATGCCACCACAGAGCTCAACTACCGCCGTGCGGGCGATGTGACGACCGTCACCGTCCGTCCCGCCGCCGGCAGCTACCGGGGGCAGGTGCCGCGCCGCGCCTACCGGCTCCAGCTGCCCGCCGCCGGGGAGTTCCGCCGGGTGAAGGTCAACGGCCGTACGGTGAAGCCCGTGTCCGACGGGCAACTGGGGTGCCCGGTGATAGAGATCCCGTCGACGGACATCCGCAAGGAGGTGAAGATCGAAATTTTCGGGTAATCCGTCCGGAGCCGATGTCCGGGAGGCGGTTCCCGTGTCCATGGTGGACGCGGGAACCGTTTTTTTTGTAAATTTGTATTCAAACCGTCGAGTCGATGAGAAAGCTGAACATTTCCCCCCCCCCTTGTTTTTGTGGCCGGTGTAGCCCTGCTCTGTGCCTGCCATAAGAGCGAAAACGAGCAGATATTCGATAAACTGGATCGGGTTATTGCGAAAAAGCACCTCTACGAGGAGCGCTTCGTCCGCCATGCCGATTCGTTGCGCCGGGTGCTCCGCGCCGCGGGCGACGACACGCTGCGGTGGCAGACGGCCAACCGCCTGTTCGATTCCTATATCACTTACAATATCGACACGGCCGCCCGTTACGTGGGGCTGATGCACAATTACGCCGACGCGACAGGCAGCCGGGAGATGAAATTCCTTTCGACGACATGCGATGTTTCGGTGCTGATCGCCCGCAACAACATCGAAGAGGCCTACGAACGGATCCTTTCCCTCGATACGGTCGGCATCACCCGGCGGATGCGGGCCAGCTATTATACCCAGCAGATGGTGGTCTTCGGACGGCTCGCTTCGGGCGACGGGTCGGAGGCGCGGCGGAAGGCCTATGCCGATTCGCTTTTCCGGCTCCGCCACACCCGGATCGGTTTCGACGGCCACTCCCGTGTCACGCGGCAGCGGATGTACGCCCTCGAACTGATGGATCAGAAGCGTTATGACGAAGCCCTGGAGGTTTTGCTGCCGCTTTACGACCCTGCGAAATACAACAGCCGCACGCTGGCCCGCATCGCCTATAATATCGCCAACGCCTGCTATCTGCTCGACGACGTCGAACGGCACAAATACTGGCTCGCCACGGCGGCGATCTGCGACCTGCAAGCCCCCGTCAGGGAGTACCTTTCCCTCTATAACCTGGCCCTGCTGATGTTCGAGCAGCAGGATATGGAGCGTGCGGCGCGCTATATCCAGTGTACGATGGCCGACATGCTTGCCTGCAATTACAACACCCGTATCTTCCACTCCAGCCAGGCCGAGATGATCATCAACCAGGCCGTCGTTTACAGCATCAATTCGCGCAGCCGTATCCTGACCGTCATGATCAACATTTTCATGGGGCTGTTCGTCATCATCGTGCTGCTGCTCATCCATACCCTGCGGCAACATGCCAGGCAGCGGCGTACCAACGCCCAGCTTTCCGCGGTCAATGCCCAGCTCAGCGAACGCAACGAACAGTTCCGGCAACTGAACGACTGCCTGCGCGACGCCAACAAGATCAAGGACAACTATGTGTTCCGCTACATGCTTCTGGCCACGCAGTACCTCGGCCGTGTCGACGAATACCGGGGCGAGCTGCTCAAAACCGCGAAGTCCGAAGGCTCCGAGGCGCTGATGCGCAAGCTGCGCTCGCCGTCGGACGTCGACCGCGACTACCGCGATTTCTACCGGATCTTCGACGAGACCTTCCTGGGCATCTTCCCCGATTTCGTCGAGCAGGTCAATGCGCTGCTCGAGGAGCCGGCGCGGTTCCCCGTGCGGGCCGACCGGACGCTCCCTACCGAGCTGCGTATCCTGGCCGTCATGCGCCTCGGCATTACCGACAGCGGCCGCATCGCCGGTTTCCTCAACTGCGCTTCGGCGACGGTCTATACCTACCGCACCAAGCTGCGCAATTCGGCCCTCGGTTCGCGCAGCGATTTCGAGAACCGGATCAGGCATATCGGCCTCTGAGGAGGTCGGTGCCGGGTTCCCGAAGGGCTTCTGAGGGCATTTTGCCCAGTCTATACCGAGCCTTTGACGGCCTTTTGCCGAGCCTCTGACGGAATTCCGCCGGGTCTTTGCCGGGCTCCTGCCGGGGTGCGCCGCGAGTTCGTGGCATACCCCTGCCCCAGGCCCGGCACGCTCCCGGCGTTTACTCTTCCCCGCGCACGATCACATAGTCGCCGGGCGTGAGCGACATCCCGCCGAGCCCGTCGAGGACGCCTGCCTTCTGCCGCTTGCCGTCCGAAATGCGGTAGAGCGTATATTTACCCTCTTTCCACGCCTTGAGCCGGATGTCCATCGTGTTCGGCGTGTCGTAGTCGAGCGCACTGACCTTCGTCTGCAGACGGCTGTCCCACGGCTCTCTGAGCCATCGGTGGTTGGGCTCCAGCGTGACGAACAGTTCGCCGTCCCGCTCGTCGATGAAGTAGATGCCCGTCCCGGTGTAGGTCACCAGCGGCGAACTGCCTACGCCGACGATGCTCCTGACCCCGTCGCTGACATTGAGCGGGCACCATTGCGTCACGTCGCCCGAGTGGTAGAATTTTTCCGGCGAGGAGAAGATGCTCACGTCGCGGCTTTTCGAGATGGCGAAGTTGCTGCCCAGTTGTTCGTTGACCAGACGGTCATACATCTGTCCCAGCGGGGTGGATTTGTAGATTTCGCCGGCCACGATGAAGCTGGCGGCTTTTTTCGGCGTGCACGTGAGGCTCAGGAAATGCGAACCGCAGTGGTAGGGGGCGTATTCCTGCATGGTGTAAGTCCACATCGAAGCACACTGCACGCCCAGCGCCCGGAAATACTGTGCCTGTATGGGGTAGAGATAGGCGCTTTGGTTGAAGAAGGTCTCAAATTCGTAGACGGTTTTCGCTTTGCCGGCGTATTCGGGGAGCAGGAGCCACCCGTAGCCGTTCACGTCGTCGAAATACTGGTTGAACCAGCCCGAATAATCCTGCGACGTGAGGTCTTTGGGATTGCTCCAGTAGTCCTGTGGCACGAGATCCTGCCCCGGATAGTTGCAGCAGGCCACGGCTTCGGCCTTCGAGGCGAGGGCGCCTTTGAAAATATCCGGGTTGCCGTTGCGGTAACGGTGCCAGTTGTGGCTCCAGACGACGGGCTGCTGCGCCCCGGCCTCCCGGATGACGTCGTACATGCCGTCGATATAATCCCGGATGAGTTCCTCACGGAAAACCGCATACGAAGCGTCGTTGTCCTGCTGCCCGTTGCCGGCCGCCCAGGACTGGAAATCGGCGTAGGCGGCGGGGTTGGACTGTATGTCCGTATAGCTGAAGGCTTCGGGTTCGTTGATCAGCTCCCACAGGGCGATGTGTTTCTCGGCCGCATAGGTCGTCCCCGAATAGTTGTTTTTGCGCGTGAGCAGCTGGCGGACGTAGTTTTTCGATTTCCGGACGACCTCCTTGTTGTGTACCCACTCCTGGCGGGCGGCGGTCATGAATACCGAATTGGGCACGTAGCCGCTGCCCATGTGGTTGATAAGGGCCAGCGTAATGTAAATACCCCGTTCGGCAGCTTCGGCGACCATGTAGTCCAGCACGTCCAGGTAGGGCGTTTCGACCAGGTTGCCCTCCGCATCGGTGAAATCGGCGGGTGTCAGGTGGCAGCGGATGACCGAAACCTTGAGTTTGGATACCTCTTCGAGGTTGTTGTGGGCCACGCGCCTCAGCGCCTCGGCCGTTTGGGGTATCCCGTGCCTCTTGAGGCGGTCGTTGTATTCCCAGCTCAGGCAGGGCTGGAAGTTGACGCCCCATAACGAGAGCTCCCCGCCGTCGGGCGCATATATTTTCCCGTTTTGTACCGATACGTAATCCCCCGTCGCGGGTGGCGTCGGCGGCGTGGGCGGGTTGGGGTCGGGGGTCTGGTCGGTTCCGGAGTTGGAGCAGCAGGCCAGTGTCATCACCAGGCCTATTGCAACGATAAAGCGTGTCTTGATCATGGTTCGGGTTTTTGTTGGTTTCGTTCCGTTTTCAAATATAGGTTAAATCCCGTACACCCCGGCCTGCGAGAAGGCCGGGGTGCCGTGCCGCGTTATTTTTCCCAGGCGAGTTTGGGGTAGCCGCCGCCCGCGCTGCCCAGCGTCCGCCAATAGGCGGCCGGGGCTTCGGCCGTGGTTCGCCATGCCTCATGCGTCGAGGGCTGGGGCCATGCGGCGCCGAATTTCGCATTTCCGGTCTGGCTGCCTCCGCCGCCTGCCGGGATACCCTCCAGGTCGCCGTTCCAGTAGCAGTGGGAGATGTTGCCCGAATTGTGCTCGCCGACGATCGCCCCGATGGCGCTGTCACCCGTCACCTGTCCGATGTGGTAGCAGGCCGTGATAGTTCCCTTGTGGAACCCGCAGATGCCGCCTGCCCCGGCCCATCCCGAGGTCTGGCTCTCTATCAGTCCGTCGTTGTGGCAGGCGATGATCTCGGCGTCGGTGCTTTGGCCCGCGATGCCGCCCGAATTCCACTTGGCGCCTACCTTGCCCGCATTGTAGCACGAGCTGATCGTCGCCCCGGCGTTGAGCTGGCCGCAGATACCCCCGGCCTGCGACCCTTCGACCGTGACGGTGCCCGTATTGTAGCAGCGCGTGATGAGCGTGGCATTGTAGGTGAGCCCCGCGATGCCGCCGTTGTTGTCGCCTGCGCCCCACGGCAGGACGAGGTCGCCCGTGTTGTAGCAGTCGGCGATCTGGCAGTCGTCGGCCTGCCCCGCGATGCCGCCCGTCTTGCTGGGTTTGCCGCCGATGCCGCCCGTGTTGCCGCAGCCCGTGATCGTCCCTTTGCCGCAGTAGCCGACGATGCCGCCCGTGCCGTCCGATGGTACGGTGGCGTCGATGGTCAGCGTGCCCGTGTTCAGGCACTCCGATACGGTGCCGTTGTTGTTGTACCCGCAGATGCCGCCCAGCGTGTTGCTGCCGCCGTCGGTCACCGATGCGCGGTTGGTGCATCGCTCGATCGTTCCCGTGTTCTCACCGCAGACCATGCCTGCATGCCACTGCCCCCTGAGTGCGCTGGCCGAGGCGATCACGACGTTGCGGATCGTCCCGCCGTTGGCTGCGAAGAGCCCGGCATTGCCGTTCCCGAGCGAAACCCTGAGGCGGGCGACGGTGAAGTTGCCGCCGTCATAGATGCCCTCCAGTTTCGAGATCGGCGTCCACTCGGCGTCGAGCAGGTCGATGTTGCCCTGCTGGAGGTATTTGCGCCCCCGGCTGGCGTCGTCGAGGTCGATCATCTTCAGTTCGGCGATCGTGTTGACGGGGATGAAGCCTTTGTCGTCCGCCTCGCGGAAGGCTACTTTCCCGTCGACGATCCGGAGGCTGATCTGGCTACTCTCCTCCCGCCCGATCTCGTATTGCGTGCCGTCGCAGGCGATCCTGGCGACGATGCCGACCGGAACCCCGGCCTGCTGCATGGCCTCGCCCTTTGCATCGAGGGTGATCTGCGTGGGGCTGTCCGACCCGGCCAGGTAAACTTCGATGGTGCGGTTTTCCAGCCCTTCGATCCGGTAATGCGTCGGGGTCATGCCCTGGGCCGTACCCCCGGCTCCTTCGTCCCAACTGCCCACGCCGATGGTTCCCAGCGTCAGTTCGCTGCCGTTCAATACCAATGGTACCGTGTAGCGGTAATCGGCCAGGAACACCCCGTCGGTGGGGGATGCCGCCGCGCTGACCTCCGTCGTGCTGACGGTGTTGTTGACCGTGACCGAAACCCTGAACCCGGGTGTCGACGGCTCGATGATCGCCTGCCATTTGTTGCTGTTCCCGACGTGGCAGGCTTTGAGGCCGTCGACCGTGAGCGCCGTGGCGGCGATCGTGCCCAGTTCGAATTCCACCATGGTCTTCAGGTGCCGCATCGGGACGTTGGCCATCTCCCGCAGCGGTACCTGGGCGGGGTTGTCCCACCCCAGCTGGTCGGCGTCGATAAGTCCCTGCGCCGTACCGTCCTGGATGGCTGTGCCCTCCTTCCTGAGGATGATCCTGACGGGCTGGCGCTTGTTGTCGGGGAATACGACCGCCTCTCCGGCGGGGATCCATTTGCCGCCGTCGTATTCATACGTGGCCTGCATGCGTTCGCTGCCGCTGCCGAGCGTCACCGTCATCGTGTGCCCCGCACGGGTCGATGCCGGGCCCATCGTCGGGTCGTCGTCTCCGTTTTGGGCGCGTGAAACCTCGGCCATTTGGGTGCGGATGGAGATGCTTTCCACCGTCGTAGGCTCCGTCCGGCCCTCCTTTGCGGTGTCGTCGTCGGAGCATCCTGTCGCTGCCGTGCCCAGTGCGAGCATGGCCAGATAGAGGATATGTCGTTTCATGATAGGCTCTTTTATATTAGAAATTGATCTCGATCGTGTGGTTTTCCCCCGCTTTGAGGGCCGGCATCGTCTTGACGACGAAGTTCCGGGGACGCTCCTGGCCGCCGATGGTGACGGTGCCGATGGCTTCGGGGGCTATTTCCGTATTACCCGGCAGCATAATCAACTGGGCATCACCGGTCTGAGGGTCACAGTAGGCATCGTACCCGGCGACCGAGAGCGCCGTGATCCTGCTGCCCGACATCGTGCCGGCGAGCGTGAATGTGAGCTTCGGCCGTTCGTGCCCCAGTGTCAGGGCGACGGCCTGCGCCGGGGCGACCTCCTTCAGCTCGGCCGAAAGCCAGTCCGCGGCGAGGAACGCTTCCTTCTCCCGCTGGTCTTTGGCGATGGCGCCGCCCTGTGCCTGGCGTACGGCCTCCTCCGGCCAGTATACCTTGACGGAGGACAGGGCGCTTCCGTCCACCGGGAAGTAGAGCACGTCGTCCGGGGTGGCGCCCGCCAATGTCCCGTCCGCATAGATATAGGTCGTTGTCCGGGCCTTTACGCTTACCGAGGCCCCGGCCATTCCCCGAAGGCCGAAGTAGTCGTCCGCCGCGTAGTTCGCCGCTGCCCGGCTTCCCGGGCTGATGCCTGCGACGCTGAGCCGGACGGGCATCGCGGCGTCGAAGGGTTCCTGCTCCGAGCAGGAACTTCCGGTCAGGAGCGCCGCCGCGGCACAAATGAGTAAGGATTGTTTCATAGTTTATCAGGTTTAGGTTGTTTCTCCCGTGGTGCGGTATAACAAAAATAGTCCGCCCGCCTGACTTAAATTATCCCGGAATTATCAAATACTATTACGTTTCCGCCATTTGCCTTCCCTGCCCGGCCGGAGGGGCCATGCGTCTTGATCCCGTGCGGGGGCTGGAAACGGAAAAGCGGCCGGATCCGTGTCCGGCCGCCTCTCCGTCCCTGCGGGTTCGGGCTATTTCCTGCGGTGTTTTTCGGCATACTCCTTGGGCGAAAGCCCGAAATGCTCGCGGAAGCATTTGGTAAAATAGGAGTGTGAGTTGAACCCTACGCTGTACATGATCTCCGAGATGCGGGTGTCGCTTTGCGCGAGGTATTGCGCCGCCCGTTTGAGCCGCACGGTGCGGATGAATTCGTTGATCGACTCCCCGGTGAGCGCCTTGACCTTGCGGTAAACCTGCTGGTAGGAGTAGCGCGAAATCTCGCACAGCTCCTGTATGCCGAATTCCGAGTTGTCGATATTCTGTTCGATGGCCTTGACCAGCGTGTCGATGAACTTGTCGTTTTCCGATTCGATCTGGATTTCCGAAGGGTCGGTGAGCAGCTTCTGGCGGTATCGTTCGCGCAGTTTGATGCGCTGCTCGATGAGCGAGTTGACCCGCGTGCGCAGCGTCTTGATGCTGAACGGCTTGGCGATATACCCGTCTGCGCCTGCCGAATACCCCTCGGCGCGGTTCTCCTCGTCGCCCTTGGCCGTGAGCAGCAGGAACGGGATGTGGCAGGTGAGCAGTTCCGCCTTGCTGCGGCGGCACAGTTCGAAGCCGTCCATGCCGGGCATCATCACGTCGCTGACCACCAGGTCGGGGTAGATGTTTCGGATCTGCTCCCACCCGTCGTTGCCGTCGTGTGCCGTGTATATTTCGTACTGTTCTTCGAGGTTTATGCGCAGGAAATTCCGCATGTCCTCGTTGTCCTCGACGATGAGCACCTTCGGGTTGCGCTCGGCGGATCCCGCTTCGGGCTGCCTATCTGCCGTCCCGCTGGCGGGTGCCGTCCCCGCCGGGTCGACCGGGAGCGTGAACGTGAAGGCGCTGCCCCGGCCCGGGGCGCTCTCCAGGGTCAGCGTGCCGCCGTGCAGCTCGACGAAATCCTTAGCGAGCATCAGCCCGATGCCTGTGCCTCGGATCGACTCGAACGACGGGTTGCTGCCCTGGTAGAACCGCTCGAAAATATGTTCCCGGTCGGCCTCCGTGACGCCTATCCCGGTGTCCGACACCTCGACTGCGGCGAACCGTCCTTCGTCGCTGCGGCGCAGCGAAACCGTGATGCCGATATGTCCGTTGTCGGGCGTGAACTTGAAGGCGTTGGAAAGCAGGTTGTACAGCACCTTCTCGACTTTGTCGCTGTCGAACTGGAAGGTGAGCTCGGGTTCGGAGGTTTCGAAATCGTAGTCGATGCCCCGTCGTTGCGCCTGGTAGGCGAACGATGCGTAAATCCTGTGCACGAACGACACGAACTCGCCCGTGCTGGGGTTGAGTTTCATCTTCCCGTTGTCGAACTTGCGCAGATCCATGATCTGGTCGATCAGCCGCAGCAGCCGTTCGCCGTTCTGCCGCATGAGCGAGAGCTGCTCCAGCTGGCGCTTGTCCCGGATCTGTTCCCCGAGGCTCTCTATGGGGCCCAGGATGAGCGAAAGCGGGGTTTTGAATTCGTGCGATACGTTGGTGAAGAAACGCATCTTGACCTGGTTCAGTTCTTCGGTCTTCATGCGTTCGAGTTTTTCGAGCCGGAGTTCCGAGAGGAGTTTCATTTTGGTGAGCGTCAGGTTGTAGGCTACGACGATCACCACGGCGACCAGCACCCCGTAGATCAGGTATGCCCACCAGCTCAGCCACCAGGGCGGCAGGATGCGCACCTCGATCCGTGCCGTGCGGTCGCTCCATATCCCGTCGGAGTTGCAGCCCCTGACCGTGAAGAGGTACCTGCCCGGCGAGAGGTTCGAATAGGCGGCGTAGTTCTGCGTGCCGCCCGTCATCTGCCACTCCTTGTCGTACCCTTCCAGCCGGTAGGCGTACTTGTTGTTCGACGATGCGAAGTTGAGCAGCGAAAAGTAGAAACGGAACGAATTTTCGTTGTGCCGCAGCCGCAGCCGGTCGCTGTGCAGGATCGAGCGCGGCAGTACGACGCGTTTGCCGATCCGGTGTCCGGGGCGCACCTCCTTGTTCCACAGGCTGAACGATGTGACGACCGTCGGCGCCTTGTCCTCGTTGAGCAGGATCGCGTCGGGGTGGTAGCGGATGTAGCCCCCGTCGCCGCCCATGTAGATATGGCCCTGCGGGTCGATGAAGAAACTGTTGTAAATCAGTTCGTCGATCCTCAGATCCCGGTTGAGGTCGCAGACGATCTTGTTTTTCCGCACCGGGTCGTACATGATGAGCTTGTTGGTCGTGGCGGCCCAGATGCGGCCGCGGCTGTCCGACGTGAGCGTGCGGATCGACTGCGATAGGTCGAGGTCGTTGTCGAAACGCTCGAACAGCCCGCTCGCCGGGTCGAGTTTGCAGAGGCCCCGGTCGGTGCCCGTCCACACATTCCCCTTACGGTCTACGTGGATGGTGTAGATGCGGTTGCTTATCAGGCTGCGGGGGTCGTTCGTGCGCACCTTGTACTGTATGAAGCGGTCGTTGCGCTTTTCGTATTTGAACAGCCCCTCCTGCGTGGCCGCGAACCAGATGTTGCCCTTTGCATCCACGTCGAAATAGCCGATGTCGCAGTTGTCCGAGTTGATGATGCCGCTGATGAGCCGGGTCTTGTAGCTCAGGTGCGAGATACCGCCGTCGGGGCGGTAATGCGGGGTGATGAAGCAGAGTCCGCTGCTGATGTTGGTCACGATGTCGTGGTCGGCGTCCTCCTTGATGTCGTAGATGTATTTGAGCGAGAAGTTCTGGTTCGAGTGCTCGGCGCGTACGAAACGGTCGCGCGCGGCATCGTAGTAGTCGATCCCGTCGTTGGTTCCCAGCCACAGGGTGCCGTGGCTGTCGCGGATAAGCCGCTTGGCGATGCTGTGCGAAACCCCTTTGTCAGCCATGTAACGCGTGTATCCTGCGTCGCGTCGCGTGCTGTCGTACCGCAGGACGCCTTCGTTCGTGGTGAGCCACAGGCTGTGGTCGGGGGTTCCGAGCAGGTCGTTGACGATGACTTTGCGTTCGGCCCCTTTCCTGTCGTTGGTCAGGCGGACGCAGTCGATCTTCTTGCGTTTGAGGTCGAGTTTGGCCAGTCCGCTGTCGGTGCCGATCCAAACGATGTTCTGCCGGTCGCGGAAAAGCGTGCGCAGCGAGTTGTTGGGCAGCGACGTCGGGTCGGACAGCGAACTGTAATAGGCGCTGGCCCGACAGCTGCGGGTGTCGTAGAGCGTGAGCCCGTCGGCCGTTGCGAGCAGCAGGTGCCTATCGTCGTAGCTGAGTATGCTCTTTATGTCGTTGTCCGTAAGTCCGCCGTCTTCCGCGCGGAGGGTGCCGAGCGGCTGCTCGGGATGCCGGATGTCGAGGACGACCAGGCCGCTGGAACTTCCGACGTACAGCAGGTCGGGGGTGTTCTCCGGGATATACAGCGCGTTGACCAGGTTGTTGTAGGTGTCGTTGGGCAGCTTCCGGCTCCGGGTTTCATAGCGGACGAAACTGTTGTCCAGATCGGAAGAGCACACGTCTGAACTCCA
>OOAN01000772.1_pt1 | contig 21553 bp, 22 predicted proteins | sample 1671301 | NCBI WGS metagenome assembly OOAN01 (sample SAMN06348142, study PRJEB24527) | human gut metagenome | biome: human gut; feature: ankylosing spondylitis patient; material: feces | host: Homo sapiens | place: China | collected 2015-10
ATCAGCACACGACCCCGTCAGAAGGCTTCATGCGCGGATCGATGACTTCGTTGACGGCCTGCGCGACAAGGCTGCTCAGCATGACCATCGCCCCGGTGATCAGCACCATGAGCATCAGCAGGTTGTAGTCATGGTATTTGGCGCTGGATACGGCGAGCAGGCCGATGCCCGGATAATTGAATACGGATTCCGCTACATAGGTGCCGCTCAGGACGTGGGGGATGGATATGGCCATGATGCTGACGATGGTGGGGAGCACGTTCCGCAGGCAGTGGCTCAGCAGGACCCGTGTCCTTCCGAGCCCCTTGGCCCGCGCCAGCAGCACGTAATCACGGCGGATTTCATCCAGCAGCTTGTTGCGGATCATGTAGGCGTAATACCACAGGTGGCTCGCCACCATGACGATGAGCGGCAGGACGAGGTGGCGCAGGATGACACCCGATTTCATCAGCCCGTCCTCGCCAATCTGATACGCCCCGACCTGACGCACCATCTCGTCGATGGCCGCGGCGGCAGCTTCAAAGTAGTCCGGCGCGGCGGAAAGCTCTGCGGACAGGGCAGAGGACACATATTTTAGATCAGCCAGCCAGATGTCGATGTACCCGCGCCAAGCCTCGACGCTTTCCACGGTCTCGTAGCCGCCGGTGTTGCATACGATGGGCAGCCGCAGCCCCTTGGCACGGGCAATGTCCAGCGCGGCAATGATCCACGGCTGCCACTGCCCGGGGGTGACCAGATTGATGTTGTGCGCGCCCTGCGCCTGTAAATTCAAAAAGATCTCGGCCAAGTGCTCCACGGTGATCTCTTTGCCCAGCCCCTCGGCGCTGATGGGATAGTTCTGGCAGAAGCAGCACTTGAGGGTGCAGCCGGAAAAGAACACCGTGCCGCTGCCCCTTGTGCCGCTGATGCAGGGCTCCTCCCAGTGGTGCAGGGCAGCGCGGGCAGCTTTTAGCGTAGCGCCCGCCCCGCAGAAGCCGGTGCGCCCGGCGGCACGGTCAGCACCGCAGCGGCGGGGGCAGAGGGTGCAGCGGGAGGGGATGGAAATGGTTTTCGGCATAATATCCAAAGTCCTTTGCTTAAAATTTTCGTATTCAGTATACCACTTTTGGTGCCATTCGTGCTATACTGAAATACAGAGAAACGATAATACAAAAAACGCAACATCTTTGCAGGGCAAGGAATGCGTTATGATGGAGGAGACCATGCGCACCGAAACCGATGAGATTCGCGATAATCTGAAGTACCTGACCCTGCTGGCCAGAGATTACCCTTCGCAGGCGGCAGCTGCCAGCGAGATCATCAGCACACAGGCGCTGCTCAAGCTGCCCAAAGGCACGGAGCATTTCATGAGCGACCTGCACGGCGAGAACGAGGCCTTTGTGCACATCCTGAACTCTGCCTCCGGTGTCATCCGGGAAAAGGTGGATGCCGTGCTGGGCAACACCATGCCGGAAGCAGCCCGTGCCGAGCTTGCCACCCTGATCTATTATCCCACTGAAAAGCTGCCTCAGCTCAAAGCGCGCTGCACTACCGAGGATGCACTGGAGCAGTGGTATACCCAGACCCTTCTCCAGCTGATCGATATCTGCCGTCTGGTGTCCTCCAAGCACACCCGCGACCATGTGCGCGGCTGTCTGCCCTCCAGCTGCGGCTATATTCTGGACGAGCTGCTCCATGCCCACTTTGAGGATCACGATAAAGACCTGTACTACGGCCAGATCGTGGGCAGCATCGTCGAGAACGGCCGCGCCGACCGCTTTATCGTGCGGCTGTGCGAGCTCATCAAGCATCTGGCGGTGGATAAGCTGCATATCGTGGGTGACCTGTTTGACCGCGGCCCTCGCCCGGACATTATTCTGGACCTGTTGATGCGCCACCATAACGTGGATATCCAGTGGGGCAACCATGACGTGGTATGGATGGGCGCTGCCGCCGGCAGTCCCATCTGCATCTGTACGGTACTTAAAACTACGCTTGCCTACCACAACCACGGGATGCTGGAGGACTGCTACGGCATCAATCTGCGGCACTTGCAGCGCATGGCGGAGCAGTTCTACGGCGAGGACGACCTTTCCATCTGGATGCCCCACACGGATGCCGCCCGCGGCCCCTATACGGAGGGAATGCTCCACCGCTGCGCCGTGATGCACAAGGCCATCTCCATCCTCATGTTCAAGTTGGAATGTCAGGTCATCGACCGCAACCCGGATTTCCAGATGCAGGGGCGGGACTATCTGCGCCGCATCGACTGGGACGCCCACACCGTGCAGGTGGGGGAGAAGAGCTATCCTTTGCGGGACACCTCTTTCCCCACGGTAGACCCGGCAGACCCCGCAAAGCTGAACCCGGACGAGCAGCTGGTGCTGCGCAAGCTGGTGCAGTCTTTCCGGCAGAGCGAAAGGTTACAGCAGCACATTGAATTTTTGTACGCCAAGGGCAGCGTGTACCACATTGAGAACGGCAATCTGCTCTACCACGGCGCTGTGCCCATGAATACGAAGGGCGGCTTTGCGGTGGAGCACTTTGAGGGACGCCGCTACTCCGGCCGTGCCCTGATGGATTACTGCGACGCCCGCGCCCGCCGTGGCTACTATGGGGCAGAGGGCAGCGCCGCCCGCCAGAGCGGACAGGATTTTCTGTGGTATCTGTGGTGCGGCAAGCTTTCACCCCTGTTTGGCCGCAGCGCCATGACTACCTTCGAGCGGCTGTATATCGCCGACCCCGCCACCCATACGGAGGTCAAGGACCCCTATTATAGCTGGTACAACGACGAAGCCGCCTGCCGCCGCATTCTGGCAGAGTTCGGATTGCCGGGCACGAGCCATATCGTCAACGGCCATGTGCCGGTGCAGGAGAAAAACGGCGAGAGTCCCATCAAGGGCGGGGGACGGCTGGTGGTCATCGACGGCGGGTTCTGCCGCGCCTACCACGAAAAGACCGGCATTGCGGGCTACACGCTGGTATATTCCAGCCGCACCATGTCCCTGCGCACCCATCAGCCCTTTGAAAGCGCAGAGAAGGCAGTGCGGGAGAACTTGGATATCCTGTCCCAGAAGAACATTCTGGAAACCGAAAATCATCGCATCCTCGTGGAAGATACGGACGAGGGCGAGGTACTGCGGGAACGCGTGCATGACCTCAAGCAGCTGGTAACAGCCTATCAGCTGGGCTGGATCCCGGAGGCACGGTGCGAGGATCACGTTTGGTGATATCGCCAAAGGGTGAAATTTGGGTCGGCATTCGTCAAAATTGATGAAAAATTCAATAAATTATTGGAATATCCGCGTGTAATCTGGGCAAAACAGAAAATAATGAAACAGATACAAATCAGGCTTTGCTTTTTTGTGGAAGTAGTGTATAATAGGATAGTTATAAATCTGCCCCGGTGTTGGTGAATCTGTACACCCCGGCGGTACAAGTAACGAGATGGAATGCTTTCAGTAGCCTTAACAGGCCTGTGGCACAGGCCTTTGACAAGGAGATCATAAAAGTGGAGAAATTTGTTATTACCGGCGGTAAGCCTCTGCACGGAGAAGTGACCATTTCCGGCGCAAAAAATGCGGCTGTGGGCATTCTGCCTGCCACCATTCTGGCAGCGGATGTCTGCGTGATCGAAAATCTGCCCGATATCAGCGATGTGTCGGTCAGCCTCAAGATCCTGAGCACCCTTGGTGCACAGGTGAAGATGCTCAACCGCAACACCTACGAGATCGATACGCGGCATCTGGTCACTACCAATGTGCCGGACGATCTGTCCCGCCAGATGCGCGCCAGCTACTACTTCCTTGGCGCACTGCTTTCCCGCTTCGGCAAGGCACAGGTGGCCATGCCCGGCGGCTGCAATCTGGGCCCCCGCCCCATCGACCAGCACCTGAAGGTGTTCAGTGCACTGGGCGCAGAGGACAGCGTGGATTACGGCATGATCACCGTGCGCACCAAGCAGGAGCTGACCGGTGCCCATATCTTCTTTGATAAGGTCAGCGTGGGCGCTACCATGAACGGTATGCTCTCTGCGGTCATGGCCAAGGGGCAGACCATTCTGGAAAACTGCGCCAAGGAGCCCCATGTGGTGGATCTGGCAAACTTTTTGAATATGTGCGGCGCAGATGTGCGTGGTGCCGGTACGGATGTTATCAAGGTGCGCGGTGTGGAAAAGATGCACGGCTGCACTTACAGCATCATCCCGGATCAGATCGAAGCCGGCAGCTATATGGTGGCTGCGGCTGCCACCGGCGGCGATGTGCTCATCAAGAATGTTACCCCCAAGCATCTGGAGCCCATCACGGCCAAGCTGCGCCGTGCAGGGATCACTGTGGAAGAATTTGACGACGCTGTGCGGGTATCCCGTACCGGCGATATTCTGCCGCTGAAGATCAACACCATGCCGCACCCCGGCTTCCCCACCGATATGCAGCCCCTGATGGGTGTGTTGCTGAGCGTGGCCAAGGGCACCAGCACCATCACCGAGAGCGTGTGGGACAACCGCTTCCGCTATGTGGACGAGCTGCGCAAGATGGGTGCCAGCGTACAGGTGGACGGTCAGGTGGCTGTGTTTGAGGGCGTAGAAAAGCTCAGTCCCGCACCGCTGCGCGCTTCCGACCTGCGTGCCGGCGCCGCTATGGTGGTGGCTGCTCTGATGGCCGATGGCACCAGCGAGATCGAGGAGATCGGTCATATCGAGCGCGGCTACGAGAATATCGTGGAAAAGCTGCGCGGTCTGGGCGCTGATATCAGCAAGGTGGAGCGGATGCCCGCTGCGCTGGAACAGGCCCTGTAACACAAACAACAAAACAAACAGCCTGCCGTAAGTTCTGTGCGGCGGGCTGTTTTCAGGTGGTAACATAAGAGGTTTTCATGGCAGAGTTCATTTCATTGTATTCCGGCTCCTCCGGCAACAGCAGCGTGGTGCGCTGCGGTGCGCAGTACCTCATCGTGGATATGGGCAAGGGTGTACGCACCACCACGGCAGCGCTCAAATCGCTGGGGCTAGCCGTCAGCGATTGCGCGGGCATCCTTGTCACCCACGAGCACAGCGACCACGTCAAGGGACTTTCCACCTTCCTGAAAAAGAACCCGCTGCCGGTGTACGGTGCAGCGGCTACGCTGGATTTTCTGGATGCCAACGATATCGTGCCCGCCAACTGTGAGCTGAACACGCTGGAGGGCAGGGAAGAGGACATCGGCTGCTTCGGGGTGCAGTCCTTCCCCACCAGCCACGATGTGCCCTGCGTGGGCTACCGCATCCACACCCCGGACGATAAGACCATGACCATCGCCACCGACCTTGGCACCCTGACCCCGCCGGTGCACGAGGCGCTTTCCGGCTGCGACCTTGTGGCGCTGGAAAGCAACTACGACCTGCACATGCTGCGCAGCGGGCCCTACCCCTACTATCTGCGCGCCCGCATCGAGAGCGTGCGGGGACACCTTTCCAACGACGAGTGCTCCGCAAAGCTTCTGGAGCTCATCCAGAGCGGCTGTAAAAAGTTCGCCCTGTGCCATCTCTCGCAGGAGAATAACACGCCCAGCCTTGCCTTGCAGACCGTGTTCACCACCTTGGGTGCAGCCGGTGTCGTGCCGGAAAAAGACTGCATCGTGCAGGCACAGCGCCGCAACGAGGTAAGCCCTGCACTGGAGTTCTGATTTATCAAACAATAAAGCCATCTGCAACAGCTGATTCAAAGGGTTTCGCCCCTGGTCATGCTGCGGCAGATGGCTTTTTATTTACGAGGTGCTGCGCATTTGTTTTGCAATTGTTTCTCTCGAAAGATGGACGGCTCCGGCAGAAATGAAACGACTTATTCGGCGGCTTTCTGTACCCGGATATCACTGCCTAAAAACTGGATCTGCACAAAGGCCGCAAGGCGGCTGGAGATCTTCTCTGTATACAACTTTTCCAGCAGTGCGCCGTCCGTGATATTGGTGGTGACGATGGTAGGCAGCTTTGCGCCCAAGCGGTTATTCAGCAGGCTGTACAGATTCGTCAGGAAGAAGCTGGAATTGAACTCGGTGCCCAGATCATCCAAAATCAGCAGATCAGCGTTGCAGGCAGTCTGGAACAAGGCCTCCTCCTCGCCGCCGGGGTCAGTGCCGAAATGCAGCGCCTCCAGCTTGCCGAAAAAGTCCGGGCAGGAGACATAGATCACATCATAGTTCTGCCGCAGCACCTCCCCGGCAATGGCAAGGGCGGCATGGGTCTTGCCAAGCCCTGCGTTGCCCACCAGCAGCAGGCTTTCGCGGGTGGTGGGGGAAAAGTCTGCCGCGTAATCCCGCAGGTCGGCCAGAACTCCGGTCATGTAGCTGCGCACGCTCTCGCCCAGTGTCTTGTCCACCGTGTTGGGGTAGTAGTCTAGTTGCATGGTGTCAAAGCTGGAGATGGACAGGCTGGACAGCTCCTCGATCTCCTTCCGGCGCAGCTGCTGCATCACCCGGCGCACACAATCGCAGGTGCGGCCGTCCACCGCGCCGGTGTCCTCACACCGCTTGCAGGTGAACTTTGGCTCCAGTGCATCCGCAGGGCGTCCGCTTGCGGCCAACAGGGCAGTCAGCTTCTGCTTTGCCGCCGCAAGGGCGGCAGCAGTCTCGGTGCGGTCCTTGCCGGAGGCTCCGGCAATGGCGCAGCGGATGCCCCGCACACGCACTTCCTCCTCGGCGTGGCGCAGCCCGGGGATGGCGGCCTCGGCTTCGGCCTGCGCATCCTGCGCCAGGGCGCGGGCGGTCTGACGCCGCATGGCTACGGTGCGCAATGCCTGCTGATATAATTCGTTTTTGGTACGCATAAAGGCTCCTTACTCCGGTTTCTTGATAAGAGAACGGCGGCGGGTGGCGTTTTTCAGGATATCGTTTCCGCTGGGTGTAGCGCGGTCCACCCGGATATTTCGGCTTGCTCCGGCTGCAGCCACCGGGCCGCGCACATCATGGATGCTGCGCAGACCCTTGGCGTTCCATGTTTTCAGGATGCTGTTCCAGTACCACAGATCCCGCTTGGGGCCGGCCTGTACGGCTGCTTCCTGCACCATGGCGTCGTCGTAGCCGTACACCTCGTACCACCGTGCAATGGCTTTGCGCCCGCCCAGCGTCAGCTCCTCGGAGGTGATCTGCAGCAGACTGCTGACGTATTCCTCGCGGCTCTGGCGCAGCGCCAGTAGCTTTAAGTGGGCATCGGCCTGCTCGCCGGTCTCCACGCCCTCAGCGCGCCAGACCTTCAGCTCATGGGTCACAGCGGCCATGGTGCGTTTGCCCCGGCTGGCCACATAGGCTATGCATAGCATCACGGTCTCAGGCGCAAAGCCTTCCTGTACATACAGGTTCACCAGTTTTTCCATCTCGGTATGGGTCAGCGGACGGGCAAAGCTGGTCTGCCCGCAGTCAATCAGGCTGGAGATCATAGGGTCGGTGCGGCTGGCAGCGGCGATCTCCGCCCAGCGCATGGGGGCAGGGGCGCTGGGCTCTGCGCCTGGGGCGGCGTTCTCCTCGTAGCGTTCCAAAAGCCCTGCACCCGCCCAGAAAGCCAGCGCACTCTCGGCGCTGATACGGCTGCGCAGCTTGAGGTCGGCGCAGATCTTGTCCGGGTCGGTCACGCCGGTGGCCAGCACATACAGCGCCACCCGCACATTGTATTCTTCGGCAATGCCCAGCTTGGAGAACACCAGCTGCGGCACGGCGATGGTATCGCCCTTCAGTTCTTTCAAACGGTAGATCATGGTTTCCTCGTTCAGTTTATTCGTTGGCAGTATCCGGCTCGGCAGGCGGCTCCCAGGGGTCGCAATCCATCATGTCCGGGCAGTTGTTCCAGCGCTCCGGCTCGGCCTCGTAGGCGTCCTTCAGATACTGCGCGGCGGCGGCACGCCCTTCGTCTGTAAGCGGGAATACCTCCCGGCGGCGCAGGGCGGGGTCGGTCTTATCAATCGTCCAGGGCGCGGGCCAGTAGTCCACTGTGAGAATTTTCTCCTCTTTGGTGGCATCCGCGCCGCCGTCCGGGTCCGGCACGGTGCGCTTACCCGGGGTAAGCCGGTAGCGCAGTCCGGCTTCGTTGCCGCTGTAATCATTCTTGCACAAAAAGTAGTGCAGCAGGGGAACAAAGATCATGGTGCAGCTCGTCCTTTCCGGCAAAAGGCGCGGCCTTTTGCGCAATCAATTCTATTATAAAGCCGCCGGGCTAAAATGCAATAACTTTTTGTGAAACGCCCCGCAAAAGCTTGCCCCGCTCACAGGAAATCCGGCCTTGACAGTGCCGCAGAAATATGGTAAAATATTGCCTGTTGCAGCAGATGTGCAATGTGCTACTGTGGCTCAGCTGGTAGAGCAGCTCACTCGTAATGAGCAGGTCGTCCGTTCGAATCGGATCAGTAGCTCCAAAGTAAAATCCCCGAAAAGTGGCTTTGCGCCTGGCTTTTCGGGGATTTTTGTTTGGCTGGGAAAATACCTTCGGAAGGGAATGTGGGCGCTAATTACCCCCATTTCGCGGAAAGTTTTGAAAAAAGGTGGCTCAAGATGCAAGTCGGGCAGAATGCCTACGAGGCGGATGTGCTGACGGCCATCAAAACGGATCAGCGGGAAATCTTTTACGATATTGTGGACATTAAGCCCATAAAAATAGAGACCTCCGGCAAAGCCCACATAGAATCCGAAGATTCAAGGAGTAGATTGCCGGAGGCCTCTGAGCAAAGTATAGCACAAGCCTCCGGGGAAAGCAATGCAAACGAAGCAGCTGTCCTAAAGACGGCTTTGAAAAGGCTGATAGAGCAGGTTTCGAGTGCTCTGCCAAACCGCCATATGCGGTTGAAAAATTTTGTGCAATTTTCATAGTTTTCTTCGCGCTGTTTTGGTGGTACAATAGAGGCAGAATCTAGTGACATTCAGGAGGAGCCGCATGGCAGAAAAGAGCATTGAATTAGACAGCGTAGAGATCGCAGCCGCCGTATTCGGGAACTGTGACCGGAACATCCGTATGCTGGAGAAAGAATTTTCGGTGACGGCGGTGTGCCGCGGTACGATGCTGCGCATTTCGGGCGAACCGGCCAATGTTGCAGCTGCGGCCCGTGCTGTGGAGGGGATGCTTCTCCTTATCGAGAACCATACGCCGCTGGAAGACCAGACGGTGCGCTACTGCCTGAGCCTTGCGCATGACGGCGAGGAAAAGCGCGTCCGGGAGCTGACCGAAGACTTCGTGACGGTGACGGTCAAAGGCCGGCCCATCCGTCCCAAGACCCTGGGCCAGAAAGAGTACCTCAACTCCATCCGGAACAACGCCATCACCTTTGGCGTCGGCCCGGCGGGTACCGGCAAGACCTACCTTGCTGTGGCAATGGCTGTCAAGGCGTTCAAGGCCAAAGATGTCTCCCGCATCGTGCTGACCCGCCCGGCGGTGGAGGCAGGCGAGAAGCTGGGCTTTCTGCCGGGTGACCTGCAGCAGAAGGTAGACCCCTATCTGCGGCCTCTGTACGACGGCCTGTTCGATATGCTGGGCGCAGAGACCTATGAGCGTCTGGTGGAAAAGCAGATCATCGAGGTTGCACCGCTGGCCTATATGCGCGGCCGGACGCTGGACGATTCCTTCATCATCCTCGACGAAGCGCAGAACACCACCCCGGAGCAGATGAAGATGTTCCTCACCCGCATGGGCGTTGGCTCTAAAGTGGTCGTTACCGGCGACGTCACTCAGATCGACCTGCCCGACCGCACCCGCAGCGGCCTTGTGGATGCACTTCAGGTCCTCAAAGGCGTGAACGGCATCGCGCAGTGCTACTTCACCGAAAAAGACGTGGTGCGCCACCGTCTGGTGCAGGAGATCATCAAAGCCTACGAGGCCGCTGCCCACCCGGCTAAGCACTGAACCCTATGAAAAAATAACCCCGGCGGCATACCACAGAAACCGGGGGCATTCGCTCAATAGAATGTAGAAACGAAAGGAGCGGACGATTTATGTCCAATAAAGTTTTGATCACCAACTCGCAGAAAGCGATCAAGGTCCCCTCGGGCCTTCGCATCCTCATCCGCCGCGCCTGCAACGCTGTGCTGGAATATGAGCATTTTGACGACCCGGCGGAGATCAGCGTGACCTTCGTGGACAACGCAGCCATTGCTGAGCTGAATAACCAGTACCGCAATAAGCCGATGCCCACGGATGTGCTGAGCTTTCCTCTGGGGGAGAACGGCGTCTATGACGTGGACGAGAACAACGGCTGCAAGATGCTGGGCGACATCGTCATCAGCATGGAACGCGCACAGGAGCAGGCGACTCTCTACGGCCATCCGCTGCAGAGAGAGGTCGCTTTCCTGACGGTCCACTCCATGCTCCATCTGCTGGGCTATGACCACGAGAACGGTGGTCTGGAAGCCATGCGGATGCGTGAGAAGGAAGAAGCTGTCCTCATCCAGCTGGGTCTGCCCCGCACGGTGAGCTACACGGAATAAAAAGACAGGAGTTCTATTTTGAAAAACGAAACACCGATCCAGGGCCATTATGATACATCCTCTGTGTTCGTGGCGGTCATTGGCCGCCCGAACGTGGGCAAGTCCAGCCTGACGAATCTGCTGGTGGGGGAGAAGGTGGCTATCGTCACCTCCAAGCCCCAGACCACCCGTACCCGTATTACTGGCGTCATCACCCGGGGGCCTTTGCAGTACGTTCTGCTGGATACCCCCGGCGTGCATAAGCCCCACAATAAGCTGGGCAAGCGGATGGACAAGACGGCCAGCGACTCCATTGCTGACGTCGATGTGTCCATGATGCTGTTCGAGCCCTACGGCGCGCTGAATGAATCGGAGATGGTTCTGGTCGAGGCTCTGAAAAAGGGCGGCCCGGCCATCGCGGTCATCAACAAGACCGACCTCGTCAAAGACCCGGCGGATCTCGAGGCCCGCAAGGCGGAGCTGAAGGCCCTGGGCGTCTTTGATGATGTCTATACCGTCAGTGTCCGCGATAATGACCACTGCGAGGAACTGTTCGATGCGCTGAGCCGCTATGCCGTGGAAGGCCCGCATTATTTTGACGATGATGCCTACACCGATATGCCTGAGAAGGAGCTTGTAGCAGAAGTTATCCGTGAAAAGGCTCTGCTCTATATGAGGGATGAGATCCCGCACGGCATTGCGGTCGTGGTCGAGCGCTTCAAGGAGCGCCCCGGCACCGACCTCGTGGACATCGACGTGAACATCTACTGTGAGCGGGAGAGCCACAAGGGCATGGTCATCGGCAAGGGCGGCGCGATGCTGAAGAAGATCGCCAGCGCAGCCCGCACCGACTGCGAAGAGTTCCTCGGCTGCCGCGTCAACTTACAGTGCTGGGTGAAGGTCAAAGCCGACTGGCGCGATAACGAGTTCATGCTCAACAATTTCGGCTTCAAGCAGCAGCCCAACCGCTGAGTCTCATAACAGGACAGATTTCCCGGGGATAGCGCAGTACCCTAGAGGTGATACTATACCTTAAAGAAGGGAGCGTTGTCCGATGGATGTGGAACTCAGCTGGCAGACGTTTGCCTGCACCGGTGATATTCTGTGTTATCTGGACTACAGGCGGCAGCTCGCTCAGCAGCGGCTCACCGCCCCGGCAGGAGAAAAAACAGATGGATACCATTGTGACCCCGGGCCTTGTCCTGAAAGAGACCCGGTATAAAGAATCAGACCGGATCATCACGCTTCTGACGCCGGGGCTGGGAGTCATCTCGGCCTCTGCGCAGAGCAGCCTGCGGCTGAAAAGCAAACTGTTCAGCGCCTGCGGGCTTTTTTGTTACTCGGAGTTCGTGCTTGTCCCCGGACGGAATATGTATACAGTGCGAGAGGCGGATGTCAAAAACGTCTTCCACGGCATCTCGTCCTCCATCGAAGGGATGAGCCTTGCCATGTATATGGCGGAAATGGCCTCGGCGCTTTCGCCCACAGGAGACGAAGCCGCAAAAGAACTGAGGCTTCTCCTGAATTGCTTTTACATGATAAGCGAGAAAAAGGCCGACCTCCGGGTCATCAAGGCCGTATTTGAGCTGCGTACCATGAGCGAGTGCGGATTTCTGCCGCAGCTGGTCTACTGCCGCGACTGCGGCACCTACGACGGCCCGGCCTTTTATCTCGACCCGGCGGAGGGCTGTCTGCTCTGCGAATCCTGCGCCCAAAAGGCGGGGAAAAAGTGCAATCTGGACGCCGGGGCGCTGTTTGCGCTGCGGCATATCTGTCTGGTAGAAGATAAAAAGATATTCGGCTTCCGTATTTCCGTCGGCAGTCTGGCAAAGCTTTCTACAGCGGCAGAGCAATATGCGCTGACCCATCTGGACAAGCCGTTGAAAAGTTACGCCTTTTTGAGATCCGTCCTGCCATAACCATTTGAAATCGATTTGATATAAGGAATTACTATGGAAACAAGTTATTTGAAAACGCTGGAACTGGACAAGATCATTGCCCGGGCGGCGGAGGGCTGTGTGTGCAAGGAGTCCCGCGAAAAGCTCCTTGCCATCGAGCCTCAGTGCGACCCCGATGAAGTGCGGTATGCGCTGGAACAGACCGATGCCATCAATTCACTGCTCATCAAGAACGGCTCGCCCCGCTTCGGTGGAGTAGAGGGCGTCAGTCAGCTTGCCGCCCGCGCCGTCAAGGGCGGTGTCCTCTCAATGGGTGAACTGCTGATGGTGGCCGGTGCGCTTCGCAACTTTCAGAACCTCGTCAGCTGGTATGGCTCTTCGGAACACGATGCACTTCCGACGGACGACTTATTCTATGCGCTGGCTCCTCAGCCGGGCCTTGAACAGCAAATTTCGAGTGCCATCCTTGCACCGGATGCGATGGCAGATACGGCATCGCACACCCTGAACGACCTGCGCAAGAAGATTCGTGCGACTGAAAACAGCATCCGCGACCGTCTGGAAAGCATGGTCCGAAATATGGACACTTCCAAGTACTTACAGGAGAGCGTCGTCTCCATCCGAAATGGCCGTTATGTCGTTCCTGTCAAAAGCGAGTATCGCGGAGAGGTGAGCGGTATCATCCATGACGTCTCGTCTACCGGTGCGACGGTCTTCGTCGAGCCGCAGGCTGTCGTGGAGGCGAACGCACGCATTTTACAGTACCGCGCACAGGAAGCCCAGGAGATCGAGCGTATCCTGGTAGCATTTACCGGTCAGGTCGCAGCCATGGAACCGCAGTTCCAGTACAGCTATAAGGCTATGCTGGAAATCGACGTCCTGCTTGCAAAAGCCCGCCTTGCACTGGATATGAAGGCGTTCAAACCCACTGTCCGGACGGATACGTCGTTCTCGCTCATCCGGGCGCGTCATCCGCTCATCGACGCAAAGAAGTGCGTCCCTGTCGATATTTCGCTGGGCAGGGAATATGATTCGCTCATCATCACCGGCCCCAACACCGGCGGTAAGACCGTCACTCTGAAAACGGCCGGTCTGCTTTGCGCGATGGCACAGTGCGGCTTCCTCATCCCGGCGGATGAGCGCAGTGAGATCTGTGTCTTCGACGAGTTCCTTGTGGACATCGGCGATGAGCAGAGCATCGAGCAGAGCCTGTCCACCTTCTCCGGTCATATGAAGAAGATCACCGGCATCCTTGAGCTTGCCATGCCCCACACGCTGGTGCTTCTGGACGAGCTTGGCGCCGGTACCGACCCGGCGGAGGGTGCGGCACTGGCTGTTGCCATCATCGAAGAGCTGCGCCGCCGCGGTGTGCTCCTGATGGCCACAACGCATTATGCAGAATTGAAGGTGTTCGCTCTCGAGACAAAGGGCGTCGTCAACGCCAGCTGCGAGTTCGATTTGGAGACGCTGCGCCCCACCTATAAGCTCAGCGTCGGCGTTCCGGGCAAGTCCAACGCTTTCCTTATCAGCGAAAAGCTCGGCATCCCGGAGCGGGTCATTGAGGCGGCACAGCAGCATCTGTCCGCAGAAGACAAGCGCCTGGACGCCGTTCTGGGCCAGCTGGATGATTTGAAGCTCCAGCTCAAAGCCAGTCAGGACGAGGTGGAAGGCCTGAAAAACGAGGCCGCCCACCAGCTGGATGCAGCCCGTCAGAAGCGCGATGAGCTTATCCAGCAGGGCGAGAATGAGCTGGAAGCTGCCCGCGCCAAGGCCCGCGCACTGGCGCAGGAAGTCGAGAGCAAGGCTTACGCTCTGACGGATGAGCTGCGCCAGATCCAGAAAGACGAGCGGATGAGCACCCAGCAGAAGGCCCAGCGTGCCCGTGAGATCGCCAAGAAAGAGTCTGAAAAGCTCTTTATGGGGACCGAAGTGGTACACAATCCGGTCAAGGAGTTCGTTCCGCTGAAGGAAGTCAAGGTAGGGCAGGAGGTCTGCATCGCAGAACTGAACCAGCTGGCTACCGTGCTCTCTCTGCCGGATAAAAACGGCGATGTTCTGGTGCGGGCCGGCATCATCAAGACGAAAGTGCCGCTCAAAGGCCTCAAGCAGCCGGAAAAGCTGGTCAAGGAAGCGAAGCCTCAGACCAAGGCACAGCAGCGTTACTCCCGCCTGACCGGCGATGCCAACCGGCCCAACGGCAGGGTAGAGCGCGTACAGCGCACGGCAAAGATGGAATGCAACCTGCTGGGTCTTACCGTAGACGAGGCGCTGCCGGAGGTGGATTCCTTCATCGACCGTGCGATTTTGAACGGTCAGACGGTGGTATATCTCATCCACGGCAATGGTACCGGCGCACTGCGCACGGCGATCCATAAGCATCTGCGGGGAAACCGAATGGTCAAGAGCTTCCGTCTGGGTCGTTACGGCGAGGGCGAGAGCGGCGTGACCGTCGTCGAGCTGAAGTAAGCCGATGGCAGGACGTTCAAATCCGGGACACTCACGCCGGAGAAGACAGGGCGGCCCGTCCACTGCGACGGTCATCGGCCTTTTGGTGTGCGTCGTCTGCCTCAGTGCAGCATTTTTCCTTTGGAAGGCAGCGCTGTTCGGCTCCGGGCGAAATGAGAGTGGGGAAGAACCTTTCCGGCCTGTGGTGGGCGATCCGCCTTACCGGGTCTGCATTGATGCCGGCCACGGTGGAAGCGACCCGGGCGCAAGGGGAGTCGTCGAAGAAAAAGAGATGACGGCCCAGACTTCCGAGGCTTTGCTTGCGCTGCTGGAGGCCGACCCTAATTACATCCCGCTGCGTTCCCGCGAAAGCTATGATGCCACCGCAAAGCCCAGCGAGCGGGCAGAGGCCATCAATGCCCAGAGCCCGCAGCTGCTGCTGTCCATCCACGGCAACTCCGCGCCGGAGGGTTCTGCCGCGTCAGGCTTTGAGTGTTATCCGTCCGTCCCGGGCCGTACATGGCATCAGGAGAGCTATTACTTCGCGCAGCAGCTGGCGCAGGGAATGCAGGCCGCAGGCGCGAAGCTCCGCGGCCACGGCGGCATCCGGTACATTTATTATCAGGGCGAGGTAAAGCAGCTCGTAGAGAGCACCCATACCGAAGTAAGGGACGAGCGAAGCTTTACCTTGTTGGAAGATGTAAACTGTCCGGCGGTTCTGGCAGAACAGTGCTTTGTGACCAGCGAAGAGGACGTTGCACAGTTTGGCAGCGAAGAAGGCTGTAAGACAGTGGCGCGCGTTTACTATGAAGCGATCTGTGCGTACTTTGGGACACAGCCGCTGGATACACCGCTGTAAAATCTGATGCAATGGACGCTCGCGTGAAAGCGGTCTTGTCCAGCTGTATTTTACGATGCCTGCTTGGCAGGCGATCCACACGTCCCAAAGGAAATGATATAAAAGAACAGCAGAGGCTCCCAAAACCTGCACCGATGACGGAACGCAGGAGAAGGGGGCCTCTGTTTTTGATTTTTATAATATTTCGTATAATGCAGGTTATACGAAATATAGGGAAGTGAAAAAGCCCTCTTTTCCGGATTTCGGGCCTTTCCGGCGGCTCCTGAGCCTTTTGGGCTGGCTGGGCCGGTTTTTCGCATTTTGTACAGTTGTGTTATTTGAATGCATTGCTTTGTATGTTTTTGTCAGCTTTTTTGTTTTGCAATCGTCCGGTTGCTCGTAAAACCTTTTCTAACTCTAATGTCCAGTTCTTTGCCGCTCGATTCGGATGCGGCATACTCACAACGAGTGTTTCTTTTTCCGAACGGACTGAACAGCTCGTATAATACCATAATGCTGTCTGTCCATTGGGCTTGACCCACTCGGCGTCATCCGCAAGTATCTCATCGTGCAGAATGTTCGATACCAGCCCCCAGCCGCCGGTCAGGATGATTCCTGGTTCGTAGAGCTGTATCTGACGTTTCAGTCGGTCCGCATCCTGCCGGGCGGCCTGCCGTACCGCTTTTGAGCTTGCGATGGCACCGCCCGGATACTTTTTCAGGTTTACCACAGCGATATTCCGCACCATATCGTCCAGCAAAGATTTTGGCACAAATTCCCAGTATGTGCCGTTCAAAATCATATTTGCCCAGCGCGCGACATTATTCCACGTCCTGTAGTAGGTTTTGCTGCCCCCATGATAAAGAAACTCCACGAGGCTTCCGTGCAGCCCATTCGTTTCTTTTAACAGTACAACGATATGTTTTCCGTCCGGAAGTGCTGACCAGCGCTCATAGTCCACAACGCCGTCGGCGTTAAAACAGGCAGACTGCGCCCGGCGTGTCTGCCATTCTGTCATCAGCGCGGCCTCATCGCGCCGAAGCTTCTGTATCTGCTCATCAGATGTCATCATTTGTCGGTGCTCTCCGTATTCGCAAGGCTCGACACATCCACCCGGAAACCCTCCTGCGCGGCACCCTCAAAGGCCTCCATTGGGCCGTTCGGTGCATCATTTTCAGGCTCATCCGATGAAGGATCGGCAAATTCCCCCTTGCTCTCCCCTGTCTCCTTCGATGTTGTATCCAAGTTTGCCTTCTTGACTTCACCCAGCGGATTCTGCTCAATCGCTGCACGCACCTGAAATTCCTGCAGGTGTGTATAAATTTGTGTCGTGCCGACGCTGCTGTGGCCCAGAAGCTGTTTGAGGGTCAGAATATCCACGTTGCCAGTCTGATACATCAGCGTCGCGGCAGTATGACGGAGCTTATGGGTGGAAAAACCACGCAGACCCGCTGCTTTCATAGCGCCGGTGACCAGCTGCTCTACCCTGCGGTTTGAGATTCGCTCCTTGCGCCGCCGGGTGATAAAGACCGCTCTCTCTTTGGGGTTCAGGCCCTCCATCGTGTTGCGCTTGTTCAGATAAATCTGCAATGCCTCCTTGCAGGCATCATTCAGGTAGACCATTCGCTCTTTATGGCCTTTGCCGAACAAACGGATCTGCCGCTGTTCCATATCGATGTCGCCGAGATCCATCCCCACAAGCTCCGAAAGACGCATCCCGCAGTTCAGAAACAGCACCACCATGCAGTAATCCCGCTCCGGGAAATCGCTCTGGGTCTGGGTACTTTCCAGAAGGTCCATGGACTGCTCTGCCGTCAGGTACTTGGGAAGGACTTTATCCTGCTTGGGCGGCTTGATGGATGCCGTCGGGTTCTCTTTGAGCAAGTCTACCTGATTGACCAGATAATCATAAAAGCCGTGCAGACTTGCCAGCCGCCGGGCCGTCGAAGACTTTTTGTTGCCGCACTCGCTGTTCAGAAAGTACAGATACTCATAGACATCTTCCTTGGTCACACTGCCCCAGAAAGCCGTATCGAGCCCCTTGGGGTCGATGTCCTTTATCTCGGTATCGTCGGTCACAAGGCCGCGCCGGCGCTTCATAAAGCGGCTGAAATTGCGCAGGTCGCAGTAATAGCTGAAGGCTGTGTTGGGGCTTTTGCCTGCGATGACTTCCAGATAGCGCACATACGCGACGATGTCCGGCGAGGCATCATCAAAAGGCTTATGTTTTTCGGGATTTTTCTCGTCCAGATAAATCGACATGGTTTCCTCTTTTTATGGTCACAGACGGTCGGATTTCAGGGAATGGATGGCGTCCGAGATATAGGCGGCACCGACAAGCTTCATGCCGGGATAATCGGCGGCGTTCAGATGTGCAAGGCTGTGCTTGGGTACGACGGCACGCTCAAAGCCGATGCGCTCGGCCTCCCTCAGGCGCTGCTCCAGATTCGGCACGCTGCGCACCTCGCCGCCGAGGCCGACTTCACCAATGGCAATGAGCTTATCGCTCACGGGGCAGTCCAGAAGCGAAGATACCATGCTCAGGCAGACGGCAAGGTCGCAGGCGGTATCCCGCAGGGTGATGCCGCTGACGATGTTGATATATACGTCCAGATTGCCGAAGAAATAGCCTGCACGCTTTTCCAGCACGGCAATGAGAAGGTTCATGCGGTTGTAGTCGTAACCGCTGCAGGCCCGCCGGGGTGCCGGGAAATTCGTCTTGGTCGCAAGGGCCTGTATCTCGCTGAGAATGGGGCGGCTGCCTTCCATGGTACAGGCGACGCAGTTCCCGGAAACGCCCAGCGGACGGCCTTCCAGGAGCATCTGGGACGGATTTTCGATTTCCTCAAGGCCCTGCCCTGTCATATCAAACATACCAAGCTCGTTGGTGGAGCCATAGCGATTTTTAGCCGCCCGCAGGATGCGGTATGGCAGCATTTTGTCTCCCTCAAAGTAAAGAACCGTATCCACGATATGCTCCATGACCTTCGGGCCTGCGATAGCGCCATCCTTGTTGACATGGCCCACGATAAACATCGGGATCTACACTCTTTCCCTACACGACGCTCTTCCGATCTCTGCTTCTTGGCGACGGCCAGCAGGCGGGCCGCACTCTCTTTCACCTGACTGACCGTGCCGGACGAAGACGAGATGTCCATACACCGCATGGTCTGGATGGAGTCGATGACGACCAGTTCCGGCTTTTCCTTCTCGATGAGGCCGCAGATCTCGTCTACATCATTTTCTGCCGCCAGATAGATATTGTCCTGCGGAACTTTCAGGCGGGCCGCACGCAGCTTGACCTGACGGACGGACTCTTCGCCCGTGATATACAGCACCGTGTGCTGGTTGGAGATGGCACCGCAGAGCTGCAACAGCATCGTAGATTTGCCCACGCCCGGCTCACCGCTCAGCAGTACGACGCCGCCCAACACGATGCCGCCGCCTAAAACGCGGTCAAGCTCGGAAATGCCCGTCAGGATGCGGCTCTTTTCCTCGGTCGTGCTGATGTCGGCCAGACGCCTTGCCGTCAGCGAGGTGACGCCCTCCTGCCGGACAGGCGCAGCGGCTTTGCCGCCGGAAAGCCCGGCCTTGGGCGCTTCGGCGACCACATCCTCATTCATGGTGTTCCAACTGCCGCAGCTGGGGCAGCGGCCCATCCAGCGGGGGCTTGTCTCTCCGCAGTTGGAGCAGACGTATACGGTTTTTAGCTTCGGTTCTTTCATTCTGGACTCCCTGTTTTCATTTCATGAAAATCATTTTCTTTATCATACCACATCCGGCCCGAGGCCGCAAGAAAGCCGGGCGCTTATCCGGCCTGCATCAGACGATTTGCAAGACACACAAGGCCGGTGGCCGCACCGCAGAGCGGGCAGAGACAGACCGCCAGTAAGGCGAATTGCCCCACCAGGAGCCGTGCTCCTGCCGGATGCAGACTGCCGTTTCCCTTTCCGCCTCTGCCAAAAGAGAAGGCGTGGATGCGGCTGCTGACCTGCAGAGCCGAGGCTCCGAACAGGCAGAGCGCCCCCGCCGCCAGCGCGGTCGGCAGGCTGGCGGTGAGCAAAAAGAGAACGAGCTGTTTTGCCCCGAGGCTATTCAGAAGCTGCGCCGAGAGCAGGCCGGAGCCTGTCCCGTATAACATCGCAAACAGAAAGATGGGCAGCGGCCCCACTGCTGAGAGCCCCAGCAGAAGAAACACTGCCGCCGCCCCGAGGACGACAGCCAGCTCTGCCCCAAACAGTCCCACCGCCTGTGCTGTACTGGACGCCGCGAACACTCCGCGCCAGCAGTCCAGATAATAGGCAAGCGTCTCCATCTCTTCAGCGTCGCACAGCGCCTGCAAAACGCCCGCCATCAGCGTACCGAAGAGATAGGCCGCCGCCAGAAGGATGCAGTCCCGGCTGGCCTGGAATGGCTTTCGCCGGGGAGCTTTCTGAGGCGGAAGCTCCGCCAACGGCTTGGAGACAGGCGTCATGGCTTCTTTTTCTGCCAGAGACTCGCCTGCTGTATCTTCCGGCAGCGTCGGCACAAGCGTCGCTGCATTTGTTTCCGTTTCCTGATAGACCCACATCGTGCTTTTTCCCTCCTGCTTTTGTTGTGTATGGCCGCTGTAGCGTGGACTGAGCATTCAGCGCCGCTTTCGCTCCGTGCGCAGCATTCCGAGGATCCCGCCCAGAACCCCCATCAGCAGGACAAGCCCTGCCCGGACGAACTGTATCGTTTCCCACTCGCTCTGGTACAGTGTACCCAGAATAAAAAGCAGGCCAGCAAAGAGAACTCCTTCCGCTGCGCCCCAGACGAGCCCTTTGCCCTTTTGCAGAATGGCCATCAGCAGACCGCTGAGAAAGCTGCCGAGACAGACTGCCGCCGTGGCCAGCGGAGCAGCGGCCTCCTGCGTCAGGCCCTGTTTGACCATCAGCCAGCCGAACCCTGCCAGGCTCACGGCTGCTGCCGCACTGCCCATTCCGAAAACGACCAGCAGCCCTATCGCCGGGAACTTCTTGGTATCAGACATAAAAACGCGCCTCCCTGCACCTACTGTATGCAGGGAGACGCGTTCAAAGCACGGATCCGGAGAAATATTACTTCTTGGGGGCGTTGTCCATGTTCAGCTTCTCGACAGAGCTGATGGCGTTCTTGGTGAAGCGGATCTTCACACGGTCAGCGCCAGTCTCCAGCACGAAAGTGTCGTCCTTGATGGCGACCACACGGCCGATGACGCCGCCGATGGTGGTGACCTGATCGCCGATCTCCAGAGAAGAGCGCATTGCAGCGTCCTTCTTCTCCTGCTTTTTCTGGGGACGGTAGATCATGAAGTAGAGCATCACCAGCATCAGAGCCAGAGTAAAGAAAAGGCTGATGTAGCTTTCGGTCGTAGTCAGAAATTGCATGGGGCAAAATCTCCTCTCAAATTCATATGACTTTATTATACGCGCTTATCCGGCATGTTTCAAGGCCAAATCTCAAATTCGTGTGTCGAGCAGCTTGACATAGCGGTCATGGAAGGCGGTAAAGGTGCCTGCATCCAGCTCATCGCGGATGCGCTCCATCAGGTGATTGTAGAACCAGAGGTTGTGCATGACGGCCAGACGCATACCCAGCAGTTCCTCTGCCTTGAACAGGTGGCGGATATAGGCGCGGGAGTAGTTCCGGCAGGCCGGGCAGCCGCAGGCGGGGTCGATGGGGCGCTCGTCGCGCTCGTACTTGGCGTTCTTGATGTTGATGATGCCGCCCCAGGTGTTCAGGTGGCCGTGGCGGGCGTTGCGGCTGGGCATGACGCAATCGAAGAGGTCCACGCCGCGGGAGACTGCCTCGATGATGTTGCCGGGAGTGCCTACGCCCATCAGGTAACGGATCTTATCCTTGGGCATATAGGGCTCGACCGCGCTGATCATCTCGTACATCACCTCAGTGGGCTCACCCACAGCGAGGCCGCCGATGGCGTAGCCGTCTAAGTCCAGGTCAGCGATCTGCTTCA
>OOAN01000773.1_pt1 | contig 21540 bp, 20 predicted proteins | sample 1671301 | NCBI WGS metagenome assembly OOAN01 (sample SAMN06348142, study PRJEB24527) | human gut metagenome | biome: human gut; feature: ankylosing spondylitis patient; material: feces | host: Homo sapiens | place: China | collected 2015-10
AATCATGCTTTTCACGCTGCTTTTAGGGCGATTCACGCAGGTTTGCTTCCAAAATCCGGTAAAGTGTGAGATAATCAAAGTACCGTAATGCATACCCCCCCCCGTAATAATTTTCGCAAAGGAGGAACCCTATGAAACGAAATATTTTGGCCCGGCGGGCAGCTTCCGCTGCGCTGGCAGCATGCATGATGTTCAGCCTTTCCGCCCCGGCTCTGGCCGCAAGCACCGATGCCCTGCTCCAGCAGAGCACCGCCGCCAAGAGCGCGGTGAGCGTGCTGGACGAAGAGAACGGTATGATGGCAGAACCTGAGTATCAGATGAATCTCAAGTACGGCAGCATCACAGTCTATATTGGGGATGATGGCAAACAGTATACCAAGCAGGGCGATAATGAAGCCCAGCAAAGTGGTAATCTGTATATCACAACGGACGGCAGCACGACGACCAACACCCTGACCATCCAAGGCGGCACCACTGGTGCAAAAGTCACACTGTCTAATGTCAATATCAATGCTTCCGGCGCGGCTGTTTCGGTCAGCGGCAATGTGGAGCTGGTCATTGAAGGCAAGAATATCCTGCAAAGCGGCACGGACCACGCCGGTGTGGAAAAGGCCGACGACGACGGGACCCTGACCATCAGCGGCCCCGGTACGCTAGAAGCTTACGGCGGTTACTCGGGTGCAGGCATTGGCAGTGGTTCCGAGAAAGGCTGCAGCAATATTGTGATCGAAAGCGGCACCATCACCGCCAAGGGCGGTGTCTTGGGTGCAGGCATTGGCGGAGGTCAACACGCAGCGGGTCAAAATATTACGATTCGTGATGGTAATGTAACGGCGATACCCGGCAGCGAAGCAGCTGGTATTGGCGGCGGCTGTCGAGGTGACGGTAGGAACATTACCATTGAGGGCGGCACTGTATATTCTCGATCCGGCGGCGGACGCGGCCCTGCTGCGGCAATCGGCGGCGGACGATGGCCTGGCAAAGGCGAAAACATCAAGATCACCGGCGGCAATGTTACGCTGCAAATTGTAGATGACAATGGCATTTATATCGGCAATGGTCAAGAGGAAGCTGAAATTGACCCCAGCAAGCTGCTTGGCACGATCACCAAACTGGACAAGGACGGCAATCAGGTTGACGAAATTGTACAGGATTTCAACATCAAAATCAATGGTGAGTCTGTTACCAGCAAGAACTACAACGACATCCTTGGAATCTGCTATGACATTAAGGAAAAGACCCTGAAGCTGAAAGAGGGAAAATCCTTTGAAGGCGACCTGACCATCGATGCACGGGCGGATGTTTCCATTGATCTGGAAGCGAATGCACGCCACGTTGTGAACGGTAACCTGACTGTGACCGGCGCAAAGGATGTGAAAGTGACCAAGCTTAAAGGTGACGATGCTGCAGAAGAAGCTATTGTAGCAATTAATGGCAAGGCGGAGATCAGCTGTTCCGGTGATGTGATCCTCAAAAATTTAGGCGGTTCGTCTTATCGCGGCCGAAACCTGACAAGGGATGGCCTTACCGTGAATGGGGCAAACAATGTCACGACCGAAGGCAGCATTGGCGACCAAACGATTATTGACTGTACTGGCGATATAGAGCTTGGTAATAAGTGGGGCACGACGGCTTCGAAACTGACGGTGAACAGTGCAGACAATGTGAAGGTGACGTCCGGCAGTGTGAATTGGTCGATCGAAAATGGCGCAAATATCACATGCAGCGGTACGGTAGAAATTAAAGGTGAAACACCAATCAAAGGTGATGTGACGATAGATGCAGGAAAAGATGTTTCTCTTGAGTATGAGGAGGATGAGGCGTATGAGGACAATCAGAATGTGATCAATATCACGGCAGCTGGCAAGGTGGAACTGAACAGGAACGGTACGAGGAACCTTGGCAAAGTGATCTTCGCTCAGAAGAAGGGCCAACCCTATGTCTATTTCACGGCCAAATCTTCGGAGGAGTACAAGGACTCCCGCATTACCCGGATTCCTGAGATAATAGAAAGCAGATACCTGCGCATTGAGCCGAGGGAGACTTACAGCATTACCGTGAAAAACGGCACCGCACAGGTGGGCGACGACACCACCGGCCTGACCAGCGCCTTTGAGGGTGAAACGGTCACGGTGAGCGGTGAGAACAGAAACCCGAGTGTTACAAAGTTCGGCGGCTGGAAAGTGATCAGCCCGGAAAGCTTTGAACTGACCGAAGCGCAGAAAAATACCGAAAAAAATATGACCTTCACCATGCCGGCCAGCTCGGTGGAGCTGAAAGCTTCTTATAGCTTCCCGGCACCTGTATTAGATATGCAAGTCACAGTGAAGGACGGCACGATCCGCGTCGGAAAGGGCGAAAGCCAGACGGGCACGGTGCTCGTACAGCCGGGCCAGACCGTCACGATCGAAGCCAATGAGCCTGCCAAGGAGAATGAGTCGTTCCATCACTGGAAGGTGGAAAAAGATTCCAGCAAGAATATTGGCATAATTGAGGGCAGTCTGGGCTCCGAAACGGAAAAGGGCACGGAAAAGATCGTCTTTACCATGCCGCAGGACGGCGTGAAGCTGACCGCCGTTTACAGCATCCCCGCTTCCGTGCTGAAGAGTACCGTCACCGTTGAGGGCGGCACGGCAGAGTCCACTCTGGGCAAGGGCAGCGATATCCCCGCAGAGATCGGCACCGAGGTGGAGATCACAGCTACCCCGTATGATGCCGAGAAATACCCCGGCATGGAGTTCGTGGAATGGGAGATCAAGTACCCCGATAGCTTCTACCAGAACTTCCCCGATGGCATTCCGGAAAATCTGCAGCTCAAGCTGGACAATGCCAAGAGCGCGACCACGACGTTTGAGATGCCCGTTTACCCGGTCAAACTGATCGCCCACTGGTCGGCAAGCCCGGTGGCCAAGCCTGACCCGGACGAACCTATTGATGAAGACTTCGGCGTAGAACCTGCACCCATGGATACCACGGGCGGCGCCATTGCCGCCGTGGCCGTTGGTGGTGCAGCCATCTGGGGCGGCTACGAGATCGCCACCCGCGTGATCCTGCACAACCTCCTGCCCGAGGGCGCAGCCATCCCCGCAAACCGCGGCCAGCTGGCCCTGCTGGTGTGGAACACCGCAGGCAGGCCCGAACCCGCAGGCGCACCCGCCTTTGCGGATGTGACCGACCCCGATATGGCAAAGGCCGCACAGTGGTGCACCGAGCAGGGCACCATGGATGCCAAGGGCGACCGCTTTGAGCCCGAAGGCTGGACCCCGAAGTTCAAGGTGATCGAAGTGTGGAACAAGGCGTTCCCCGCAGCCTGATGCCGGCAGTGTGGATGCCGTGCTCGGTTCGGACCTTTTCCGTGAAAATGGGGCTGTTGCAAAATAGCTCTCTGAAAAAATCATGAACAAAACCCGGAACCTTTTCTCGGCCAAAACGGCTCAAAAAGGGTTCCGGGTTTTTGATGTTATGCTGTTTCCGCCTTATCCGTTCCACCCTCTGGCAGAGGGGTCCAGCATTTCGGTGGCAGAGTAAATGAGGGCGTTGCAGATGGCTGCAGCCACATTGCTGCCGCCCTTGCGGCCCATGGCGGCGATGGCAGGCACGCCGTATCGCTCGCAGGCAGCAAACAGTACTTCCTTGCTTTCCACCACATTCACAAACCCCACCGGCACGCCAATGACCAGTGCAGGCCGCAGACCGGCTTCCATTTCCTCCGCAATGGTCAAAAGGGCCGTGGGCGCATTGCCAATGGCCAGAATGGCCCCCGGGTGCTCCCGGGCAGCGCGGTGCATGGCGGCAACGGCACGGGTGGTGCCCGCCTGCTTTGCGGCTTCGGCCACAGCGGGGTCTGCCATGTAGCAGATGGCTTCACCGTTCAGTTTTTTCAGGCCCGGCTTTGTAATGCCCGCCAGCGCCATATTGGTGTCGGTAACGATGAAAGCACCCGCGTGCAGGGCCTTGACTGCGGCTTCCACCGCGCCGGGTGTAAAGCGCAGATTTTTGGCATAGTCGAAATCCGCGGTGGTGTGGATGACCCGCTTGACCACCGCAGCCGTCTCCGGCGGCGGGGTCAGGCCCAGCTCGTCCAGTTCCCTTGTGATAATGGAGATGCTCGTCCGTTCAATGTCGGCGGGCAGATGATGCTGCGGTGTCATGTGTTGTCTCCTTTTTGCATTCCCATGGCGGCATAGATAGCGGGCATATCCAGTGCCGCGCGCACACCATCGGCAAGCAGATCAAACTGCTGCTGACGGTACTGCTCCATGGGGATAAGCTCGGCCCCGGCCGGATCGATGCCCTTCCGTTTGCACAAAAATGCGGTCAGTTTTTCGGTCAGTTCGCCGGTGTCGAACAGGCCGTGCAGGTAGGTACCGAATACACCGTCCTGCACACAGCCCTCCGGCGTGCCGTCTGCAAGGATGCAGAACGCACTGCCCCGCACCTCGGTGCGGCCTGCGTGGATCTCGTAGCCCGTCAGCTTTGCGCCTGCAAAGGGTTCTGTGGTCACACAGGCTGCGGTCTGGGTCAGGTGCTTTTCGGTGCCGAACACCGTCGTGGTGGGCAGCAGGCCAAGGCCCCGCAGGGTGCAGGGGGTGCCGCTCTCCTCCCCTGCCGGGTCGCAGAGCTGTTCGCCCAGCATCTGATAGCCGCCGCACACGCCCAGCACCGGCGTACCGGCTGCCGAAAGCCTGAGCACCGCCGCTTCCAGTCCGCTTTCCCGCAGCCAGCGCAGGTCGTCCATGGTGTTCTTGGTGCCGGGCAGGATGACGAGATCCGGTGCACCCAGCTGGCGGGTGCGCTGCACATACCGCACGCCCAGCAGCGGGTGCTGTTCCAGCGGGATAAAGTCGGTAAAGTTGGACACATGCGGCAGGCGCAGGATGGCGATATCCAGCGGCTTGACCGCAGCTTTTGTATCCAGCCGGTCGGAGAGAGAATCCTCGTCCTCGATCTCCACCCGCAGATACGGCACCACACCCAGCACGGGCAGCTGCGTTTTTTCTTCCAGCATGGCAAGGCCGGGCCGCAGGATCTCCACATCGCCCCGGAACTTGTTGATGATCAGGCCCCTGATGCGGGCACGCTCGTCGGCTTCCAGCAGCTCCACAGTGCCGTACAGCTGGGCGAATACGCCGCCCCGGTCGATATCGCCCGCCAGCAGCACCGGCGCATCCACCAGCTTTGCAAGGCCCATGTTCACGATATCGTCGGCTTTCAGGTTGATCTCTGCCGGGCTGCCCGCACCTTCGATCACGATGATGTCGTTCTCGGCGGCAAGGCTGTTGTAGGCTTCCAGAATGTCCGGGATAAGGCTGCGCTTCATTTTAAAGTAGGCGGCGGCAGGCATCTGGCCCCGGGCCTTGCCGTTCACGATCACCTGACTGCCCACATCGCTGCTGGGCTTGAGCAGGATGGGGTTCATGCGCACATCTGGCTCCACGCCTGCAGCCTGTGCCTGCACCACCTGAGCACGGCCCATCTCTGCACCGTTGCGGGTGACGAAGCTGTTCAGGGCCATGTTCTGGCTTTTGAAAGGGGCCACGCGGTAGCCATCCTGCGCAAAGATGCGGCACAGCGCCGCGCACAGCAGGCTTTTGCCCGCACCGCTCATGGTGCCCTGCACCATAATGCATTTTGCCTTGCTCATTGTGCCACCTCCGGCAGTGTTTCGGCCAGCAGTGCAAGCAGCTGCCGGTTCTCGTTTTCTGTGCGCACGGCGGTGCGGTACCAGCTGGCATCAAGGCCCGGATAATTGCCGCAGCTGCGCAGTACCGCACCCTTGCGGCGCAGTGCTTCGCCCAGCGCTTCCGGCGCGCGGAACAGCAGATAGTTAGCCCGGCCCTCGATCACCCGCAGGCCCAGCGCCCGCAGGCCGTCTGCCAGCACAGGCCGCTGTGCTTCGATCAATGCACGCACCTTCGCCACATATTCCGTCTCGTCCAGCGCAGCGATGCCCGCCGCCTGTGCCAGACTGGAAACCGCCCACGGCTGGCCCGCTGCCCGCATCCGGGCAAGCAGCTCTGTATCAGAGCACAGGCAATAGCCCAGACGCACGCCCGCCATGCCGTAAAGCTTGGTGAAGGCTTTTAAAATAATCAGTTTTTTGCTGTTTTTCAGCAGATGCTTTGCCGAAAGGCCTTCGCCCTCCGGCAGAAAATCCAGAAAGCATTCGTCCACGGCCAGCACCGCACCCACGGCCTCGCATCTGCGCAGCAGTGCCTCCACAAGGGCAGGCTCTGCCAGCTGGCCGGTGGGGTTGTTGGGCTGACAGAGGAATACCATATTTGTACCCGGGTGCACCGCGTTCAGGAGATCTTTCGTCACCGCAAAATCGTTTTCTTCCCGCAAAAAATGCCGTTTCACCGTGCAGTCTGCCGTTTCAAGGGCGGTGGCATACTCGGCAAAAGTGGGGGCCGTTACCAGTGCAGTGCGGGGCTTTGCAGCCAGCGCCAGCCGGAAGATGAGGTCTGCCGCGCCGTTGCCGCACAGCAGCCATTCGGCGGGCACTCCCTCAGCCACCGCCAGTTTTTCACGCAGGGCCCGGCACAGCGGGTCGGGGTAGCGGTCTGCCGTGGCAAGCGCTGCCGTAATGGCCTTTGCCACCCCTTCCGGCAGGCCCAGCGGACTGACATTGGCCGAAAAATCCAGCGGGTCGCGGCCAAACTCGGCGCGATAGCCCGCCCAGTCGCCGCCATGGGTCAATTGTTTCATGCAAGGAACCCCCGTATTGCTGCACCCCATGCCAGCGCAAAGCCGCTTGCCACATACATCATGCGGTTGGCGCGCAGGATGTCCTGCGGTTCAATGGGGCGCAGGGCATCACCGATGGTAGGCTTGGGGTAATATTCGCCAAAATAGTAAGCCGGGCCGGCCAGCTGCACGCCCAGTGCACCGGCGCAGGCGCTTTCGGTCTGGGCGCTGTTGGGGCTGGCGTGGTTGCGCCGGTCCCGCCGCCAGATGCGCCATGCGCCCTTGGCATCGTTGCCGGTAAAGGCCGCAGCGGCCACCCACAAAAGGGCGGCAATGCGGCTGGGGATGTAGTTGGCCACATCGTCCAGCTTCGCGGCTGCGCGGCCAAAATAAAGGTACTTTTCGTTCTTGTAGCCCAGCATGCTGTCCATGGTGTTGATGGCCTTGTAGGTCAGCGCCAGCGGTGCCCCGCCGATGAGCATATACAGCAGCGGCGCAATGACGCCGTCGCTGGCATTTTCGGCCACCGTTTCCACCGCAGCTTTGGTCACACCCTCTGCGGTCAGGTTCTGGGTGTCGCGGCCCACGATGCGGCTCACGGCTTTGCGGGCAGCGGGCAGGTCGTTCCGGACCAGCTCGTTATACACATTTGTGCTCTCTTGCGCAAGGCCCCTTGCCGCCAGCGCCTGTCCGCACCAGAACATCTGCACCGCAAGGCCCAGCCACGGGCTGAGCTTTGCCGCCGCCAGACACACAAGGCTCGTGACCAGAAATGTGCCCACCGGCAGGCAGAACGCCGTCACGGCACCGCCCAGCAGCTCGCCCTGCGGGGTGCCGGGCAGGCGGGCGCGCAGGAATTTTTCCAGCCGGGAGATGCATCTGCCCATAAGCACCACCGGGTGCGGCAGCCACGCCGGGTCGCCGAAGAGCGCGTCCAGCACAAAACCGCCGACAACTGCCTGAAGGATCATGCCCTGCTCTCCTTTGTGTACTGGACGGTCTTTACGAGATACAGCAGATGCTTTTCCGTCCAGTCCTTTGCATCCAGCACAAAGCCGCCCGCGTTAGGTCCGCACCATGCGTAATAGTCCCTGTGGGGGACGGCAAACCGCTCCATGGCGGCCATCTGGGTGCCGCCGTGGGCCAGAATGACCAGCCGTTCTTCGCCTGCGGCAAGGGCTTTATCGATCAGCTCTGCCACGGTGCGGCAGATGCGGTCTGAAAAATCCGTCTTGCGCTCTCCATCCGGGCAGGGGCTTTCGCAGTTGGCCTTCACCCATGCCTGATACTCGGGGTCCTTTTCCATCTCGATGAAATTGCGACCCTCAAAGCTGCCAAAGCACATCTCTTTCAGGCCGTCCACCGGCACAAGCTTTGCCTCCGGGAACAGGATGCGCGCCGTCTGGCTGGTGCGCTGCAGGGTGGAAACATAGACCACATCGGGGTCAAAATCTGCCCGGCGCAGCTGGGCAGCGCCTTCGGGTGAGAGCGGGATATCGCGCTGGCCCTGATAACGCTTTTGGGCGTTGTATTCCGTCTGGCCATGACGCAGAAGATAGATCAGCATTGAGACAATTCTCCTTTCAAAACCGTGGGGATGCCGCAGAACATCTGCACCACGCACTCTGCCCGTGCGGCCAGCAGGCAGGCAAGCCTGCCCGCCGCCTCGCGGTCGGCACGCTGCTTTGGGTCCATCGGCACAACACCGCCGCCTACCTCGGTGGCGATGAGGATATCGTATTCATGGGCAAGCTTGTCTGCCAAGGCAGGCAGGTCGGCGGCATCGGCAGCCAATACCTGCACGTCCGAAAGACGCTTGCCGGGAAGTGTTTGCGCAAAGGTGCGCTTGCCGCTGTAGAGCGGCCCGGTAATAAAGATCATAGCAGCCCTCCCCACTGGCAGGCACACAGTGCCGCCAGCATCCAGAGCTCGGCCTTTTGCAAAAACCACCCGGCAAGGTCGCCGGTGATGCCGCCGAACTGTTTCCGGCTCACGGCATGGTAGCGCCAGAGTACCGCCAGCGCTGCCAGCACCAGCGCCCAGCCGCCCAGCGCCGCCATGCCCACGCACAGCACTGCGGCCAGCACCGCCAGCACCCGGCGCACCACAGTTTTGTCTGCTGCAGTGGCAAAGGTGTGTGCAAGACCGGTGTTTTTTGCCATGGGGAACGATGCCACCGCAAGGCCCGAAAGCGCCCGTTCCAGCACCAGTGCCAGAACCCACAGCACACCCACGCGGGGTGCAAAACTCACACAGGTGCACAGGGCAAAATAAGCCAGAAAATAGCTGCACAGTCGGATGACCGCAAAGGCACCGCAATGGGGGTCTTTTAATATTTCCAGCTTCTTTTCTCGGTCGCCGTAGCTGGAAAGGGCATCGCAGGTGTCGGCATAGCCGTCCAGATGGATGCCGCCGGTGATCCATACCGGGATCAGCGCAAAGCCCGCCGCCTTGGCAAGGCCCGGCAGGGGCAGCGCGCCACACGCACACCACGCCGCACCAATAACGACACCAATGAGCGGGAAGGCGCACATGGCGTAGCGCATATTTTTTTCGTTCCAGTCGAACTGCGGCACCGGGATGGCCGAAAACATGGCAAAGGCCACCGCAATGGTCTGCAAAACGATCATTTTTCCACTCCTTTATAGTACACGGGGATGCCACATACCACCCGCACCACATTGTCGGCCCGGGCGGCAAAGGCATTGTTCACCTGCGCCAGTGCCAGCAGATAGCGGCCTGTGTCACCGGCATAGTCGGCCCCGCCGCTGAACACCTCGTTGGAAACAACGATGAGGTTTTCGCACTGGGCTGCAAGGCTTTCCAGCCCGTGCAGGATGGCTTTGGCCGCGTTTTCCCCTGCTCCCGCCGGGTCGTACAGCTCGTTGGCGGCAAGGTTGCCCAGGTCTTCCAGCAAGGCAGTGCCCCGCGCAGGCAGGCGCACATTGTCCAGATGCAAGGGACACTCCACCGTTTCAAACTGCTTTGCGGCCCGCATTTTGCGGTGCTTTTCTACCCGGGCGGCACACTCGGCATCCCACACCTGCATGGTGGCAAGATAGTAGCGGGGGCCGGTGGTTTTCAGCACAAGGCTCTCGGCGTATTCACTTTTGCCGCTGGCCGCGCCGCCCAGAACCAGCGTCAACATTGGGGCGTATACGGCGCAATGCCGCCCTCCGCAAAGGAGTAGCACCCGCCGTATACGGCCAGCGCCATATCCCACAGCGGGATGCTGGCCACCGCGCCGGTGCCCTCGCCCAGATGCAGCCCCGCCGTAATGATGGGTGCCTTGCCCAGTGCTTCCAGCACGATGCGCGCGGCAGGCTCTGCCGAGCAGTGGCTTGCAAACACAGCCTTTGCCACCGCCGGACACAGCCGCACGGCGCACAGCGCGGCCACCCCGCTGATAAAGCCATCTGCCAGCACCGGCACACCGGCCAGTGCACCGCCCAGAAACACACCGCACAGGCCCGCGATATCAAAGCCGCCAAGCTTTGCAAGAACATCCAATGTGTCTTCCGGGTCCGGCTCATTGCAAAGGATGCCGCGGCAGATGGCATCCACCTTGCGGGCAAGCCCTTCGTCCGAGAGGCCCGCACCGCGCCCGGTCATAAGCTCCACGGGCTGGCCCAGCAGCACTGCCGCCACCGCGCTGGAGGTGGTGGTATTGCCAATGCCCATTTCACCGGTGGCGATGAGCCTGTAGCCATCCTCTGCCAGTTCCCGGGCAAGGGCAATGCCCTCCCCAACGGCCTGCACGGCCTCGGCCCGGCTCATGGCAGGGCCTTGGGTAAAATCCGCCGTGCCTGCGGCAATGCGGCAGCTGCGCACGCCGGGCACCGGTTCGCCTGCCATGCCCATATCCACGGGCAGAACATCGCAGTGGGCCGTGCGGGCCATCTGGCACACACTGGTGCGCCGCATGGCAAGGTTTTCGGCCACGGCACGGGTCACTTTCTGCCCGGTCTGGCTCACGCCCTGCGCCACCACGCCGTTATCCGCGCAGAGCACCACCACCACCCGGCGGGAAAGATCAAGCTCCGCACTGCCGGTAAGGGCGGCGGCATCCTCCAGCATGGTCTCCAGCCGGCCCAACCCGCCCAGAGGCTTTGCAAGGCTGGCCCAGTGGGCGTGTGCCGCCGCACGAGCAGCTTCGTTGGCAGGGGTGATACCCGCCAAAAGTGCATTCAGTTCCGTTTCGGTCATTTTGGTCATCCTTTTGTTTTGCTGTATCGTTCTGCTGCGCGCACAAAGCGGCCCGGCAGGGGCGTGCCCGCCCAGTATAAATGCGGGAAGCCCGCATAGAAATTCTCGTTTGCAAAGCCGCATTCCCACTGCATTTTTTCGTTTTTGCAGGCAGTAAATGCAGTGCCGTTTGCGGTGGAATCCCAGTGGTGGAATTCGTGGATGGGCAGCGTTTCTCCGGCGCAGAAGAGCATACTGTCCGCCTTGGCGGTCATTTCAGCATAGCCAAAGCGCACCAGCCTTCCCACCCGGATGCCATCGCCCGGCAGAACGTCTGCCATGGGCCACGCCTTACCGTCGGCATCCTCAAGGCTCCGGCCCAGATACAAAAAGCCGCCGCATTCGGCTGCTGTGGGCAGGCCCGCCTGCACGGCCTGCCGGATGGAAGCCAGCATGGTTTTGTTTTCACTCAGAGTTTTGGCGTACAGCTCCGGGTAGCCGCCGGGCAGATACAGCCCGCCTATATTTTCCGGCAAAACCGCATCCTGCACCGGGCTGAAAAGCACAAGCTCCGCCCCGGCATCCAGCAGTGCGTCCAGCGTTTCGGCATAGGTAAAGCAGAACGCCTCGTCCTTTGCCACCGCAATGCGGACGGATGTGGGTGCAGCTGCTCCCGGCAAAGCTTCCGGCGCAGGCTTTTCGGTCAGCACGGCAAGGCGCTGCCAATCCAGCACCAGTGCATCGGCCAGCAGGGCGATCTTTTCCTGCAGGTCGGCAATTTCATCTGCAGTCTTCAGGCCGAGGTGTCGGCTTTCTACCGCTGCCTGCGGCAAATGGGGCAGATAGCCCAGCACTGGCAGGCCGGTCTCCCTTTCCAGCAGGGCCTTGAGCATTTTATACAGCTTTTCGGAACAATCATTGAGCAGGATGCCCGAAACATGGCTGTTTTTGCGGAAGTTCACAAGGCCCTGAATTTGTGCGGCCAGCGTCACGCTGGCACCCTTGGGCTGTACCACCAGCAGCACCGGCAGGCCCAGCGTATCCGCCAAGTCCCAAGCGCTGGCACGGGTGGTCAGGCCCTGACCATCATAAAAGCCCATAGCGCCCTCGCACACGGCGGCACCATGCCCGGCGGCATAGCGGGCAAAAATGGCCCGCACCATCTCCCTGTTGGAAAGAAACAGATCCAGATTGTGGCTGTCCACCTGCAGAGCCGAGCGGTGGAACATGGGGTCGATGTAGTCCGGCCCGCTTTTGAACGCACAGGGGTCGGCCCCGCGCTTTTTTAGCGCCGCCAGCACTGCGCAGGCAACAGTGGTCTTGCCGCTGCCGGAAGAAGGCGCCGCGATGAGGAATTGCATCATTTGCGTGTACCCGTAATGAGGAAGATGGGGTTATTGGCCATGAGCAGGTGCAGTCGGCCCGCCGGTTTTGTGCGGCTGACGGCGATCTGCGTTACCTCTGCGGTCAGGCCCCGGGCCGTGAGGGCGGCAATGGCAGCGCCCAGCGTTTCCAGCGCAATGGCCGAAATGCAGATGCGTGCGTTCGGATTCTTGCCGAGCACTTCATCCAGCACGGCTTCCATGCCGCCTTTGGTGCCGCCGATGAACACGGCATCCGGCGCAGGCAGGTCTGCCAGCACATCCGGTGCGCGGCCCTCGATGAGGATGAGGTTGCAAGCATGGAACTTTGCCCGGTTTTTACGGATCAGTTCACAGGCATCCGGTTCACACTCCACGGCGTAAACGCGGCCTTTGGGTGCCGCCAGCGCAAGCTCCACGCTCACACTGCCGGTGCCTGCGCCCACATCCCACAGAGTGTCGGTGGGCATTACCGCCAGCTTTGCCAGCGCAGCAGCGCGCACCTCCTGCTTGGTCATGGGCACCTCGCTCCGGATGAAGCTTTCGTCCGGGAAGCCCGGCGCACGCAGCTGCGGCAGATCAAAGTTTTCCACCAGAAGCACGCTGAGTGGTGCAAAGCTCTGCCCCGCCAGCTCTGCAGCAGAGCCGTAGCGGATGGCTTCCGCCTCGGTGCCAAGGTTTTCGCCCACCACGCCGTGGGCTTCGCCCATACCGGCATCGGTCAGCTTCTGGCACAGAGAGGCGGGCGTTTCAGTGCCGCCGGTGAGGAAGTACACCGAACGGTTCATCATGCACTCGGCCACCGGGTCGCAGGCGCAGCCATGGGCCGAGACCAGCTTCCAGTCCTGCCACGGTCGGCCCAGCGCCGCTGAAAGCAGCTGGATGCTGGAAACGCCCGGATACACCCGCGCGGGGATGCCCAGCGCCCGCAGCGGCGTGAGCAGACCGGACGCACCGGAGTAAAATCCGGTATCGCCGCTGTAAAGCACGGCAGCATCCTGCCCGGGGTTTTGTGCCAGTGTTTCCAGAATGTCAGCGGGCTGGTAGAGCGCGAACTGCCGGGCCGTGCAGTCTGCAGGCAGGCCCGCCAGCAGCCGCTTTGCGCCGAACACAAGACCCGCGCTGCGCACAGCCTGCTGTGCCTGCGCCGAAAGGGCTTCCCATTTTCCGCTGCCCATGCCGATCAGTGTGACCATTGCAAAATCTCCTTGCAATACGCTAAAATTTGTGTTTCCGTCTCGCCAGTTTCCGGCGGGCGGCGCAGCACCACCAGCTGTGCGTCGGTATCGGCAGCGGCCTGCACCTTCTCGGCAAAGCCGCCCGCTGCGCCGCCGTCCTTGGTGACGAGGTACCGGATCTGAAACTGTGTTATCAACGCCTTATTCAGCGCCAGACTGAACGGCCCCTGCATGGCAATGATGTTCCGGTGCGGGACATTGGCCGCTTCACAGGCGGCAATGCCCTCCGGCGTGGGCAGGACGCGCGGGTAAAGCCGCGCCGGTTCCAGCCCGGCAAACACAGCCAGCTCCTTGGCACCGGTGGCAAGCAGGATATTGCCCTCTGTCCCGGCCAGATATTCTGCAGCCTGCGCTGCTGTTTCAAACACCGCACAGCCGGGCGGCAAGGGGCTTTGCGCACGCAGCAGGCGGCGGTATTCCACGCCCGCCTGCACCGCTGCAGCGCGGATGTTCCTGGTGGCATCCACTGCATAAGGGTGGGTGGCATCCACGCAGAGATCAGCTCCCGCCAGCAATGCCGCCATGGCATCCGGCTGCAGCCGCCCGGCGTGCACCGTGATGCCCGCCATTTCGCCCTGCTCCTCGGCACCCAGCGGCGTTGCCACGCACACCGTTACCGCAACACCAAGCTCTGCCAGCTTTTTGGAAAAGCGACGGCCCTCGGTGGTGCCGCTGAACACGACCGCCTTCACTTACGGTACCCCCGCGGCGTGACCATCCGGCCCGAAAGAGCGCGGGTATTGCTGTTGCCGATATACACGGTGGTGAACATATCCACCGGCGTGTTTTCCAGCTCGGCCAGCGTCAGCACCCGGGCGCTCTGGCCCTCGCGGCCAATGTTGCGCACAAGGCCGCAGACGGTATCATCCGCCTTGCCGTTTGCGCGCAGGATGCGCACTGCCTTTTGCAGGTAGTCCGGCCTGCCCTTGGAGGAAGGGTTATAGAGTGCAGCGCAGAAATCTCCCTGCGCGGCGCAGGCCAGCCGCTTTTCGATGACCTCCCACGGGGTGAGCCGGTCGGAAAGGGAGATCACGCAGAAATCATGGGCCAGCGGCGCGCCCAGCACAGCCCCACCGCTGAGGGCGGCCGTAAGGCCGGGCACCACTTCTACGGCAACGTCCGGGTAATCCTGCGCCAGTTCCAGCACAGGGCTGGCCATGCCGTAAACGCCTGCGTCGCCGCTGCACACCATCACCACGCGCCTGCCGGTATTCGCCTTTTCCAGCGCCCAGCGGCAGCGGTCGATCTCCTTGGTCATGCCGGTGGAATAATATTCCTCACATGGGAACTCCGGCTCGATCAGGTCAAGATAAAGTTTATAGCCGCAGATGGCATCTGCGTGTTCCAGAACATTCCGGGCTTCCTGCGTCAGGTAGTAAACATCTCCGGGGCCAATGCCCACCACGTAGACTACCTTTTCCGGTTCGTCGATCTCAAATTTCATCGGGTCAAACATTCTGCCACCTCCAGTCCGGGGCATAGGGCCGCACGGCCAGCGCAAAGGTCACGCCGGTATGGGCATATTTGTGAAAAACGAGTGTCCCGCCTGCGGCCAGCACTGCCGACCGTTCACAGACATTGTCCACGCCGGTAACGCTCTGCACAAAGGCCGAAGGCGTAAAGCTGCCGGGGGCGGCACGCAGCTGTTCCGCTGTGAAAAACTGCACCGGCCAGCTGTGGCTCTTACAGAAGGTCAGCAGGCCCGCCTCGTTTTGTTTTAAGTCGATGCTTGCCGCCGCCGTGATGCATTGCGGCGCAAGGCGGTTCTGGGCACAGAAAGCTGCAAAGGCTTCGGCCAGCGTTTCGGTGCTGGTGCCGCGTTTGCAGCCCACGCCCAGCACGCCGATGCGCGGCACCAGATGCAGCGCATCCCCCGCCGGGCAGAGGGTGAGGGCAAAGTCCGGGGCATCTCCCGCCGTGATCCCATCAGGCGGTGCACCCGCAATGGGCCAGTCGGATGCAAACTGCACCGTTTTGCCCGCCAGCAGTGCACCGCTGACAAGCTTGATGCGCTCCGGCTCCAGCACGGTGCAGTTCTGGTGCTTTGCCCACTCGTCCACCGCAAACACACCGTTTGCGTCGGTGGCTGTGGTGATCACCGGCACCGCACCGCACACAGCGGCAAGCGCCCGGGCAAGGTCGTTGGCACCGCCCAGGTGGCCTGAGAGGATGGGCACGGCAAAGCGGCCGCACTCGTCCAGTACCACAACGGCAGGGTCCTGTGCCTTGCTTTGACAGTGGGGCGCAATGGCCCGCACCGCAATGCCCACAGCACCTACAAAAACAAGGGCATCGCTCCCGACAAACTGGCGGGCCGTCCAATCGGCAAGGTGCACCTGCCCGGCTTCATGGCCGCAGCGGGTCACGCTGCCGGGATATGCCGCCGCCAGTTTTTGGGCTAGTGCAAGGCCCTTTGCCGTAAAGGCCAGATAGGCGCGGGTCACTGGTCTGTCCCCTTGCGGAACTCGGTGGTAAAGGCCGGGTCGTAGAGCTTGCTGCGCTCATAATTCCGGCCCAGAAAGCCGCCTGCCACGATGAGCGCCGTTTTGGTGATGCCCGCTGCATGAACGCTTTCCGCCAGCGTACCTACGGTGCAGCGAACCGTTTTTTCCTCCGGCCATGTGGCCTTATACACCACCGCTGCCGGGGTATCCGGCGTATAGGCACCGCCTTCCAGAAGCGCCTGCTGTACTTTGTCCACAAGGCCAATGGATAGGAAAATGACCATCGTTGCCCCGTGGGCGGCAAGGCTTGCCAGCTTTTCTTTTTCCGGCACCGGGGTGCGGCCCTCCATGCGGGTGATGATGACGGTCTGGCTCACGGTGGGCAGCGTGTACTCTGCATTCAGTGCCGCCGCTGCACCGCAGAAGCTGGACACACCGGGGGTATCATCGTAGGGAATGCCCTCGGCGTCCAGCACATCCATCTGCTCCCGGATGGCACCGTAAAGGCAGGGGTCGCCGGTGTGCAGGCGCACGGTGATCTTACCCGCAGCTTCCATCTGCCGCATCACATCCAGCACCTGCTCCAGCGTCATTTCAGCGCTGTTATAAATGGCGCAGTCTGCCTTTGCAAGGCCCAGCAGGGCCGGGTTCACCAGACTGCCCGCATAGATGATGCAGTCGGCTTTCTGAAGCAGGGCCGCGCCCCGCCGGGTGATGAGGTCCGGTGCGCCGGGGCCTGCACCAACAAAATGTACCATAACGTTACTCCTTTACCAAAACGGTGGCAAAATAACCGGCCTGTTCCTGCGGCCGCTCAAGGGAAAGATCCGGGTAGACCCGCTCGTCCGGCAGACCGCAGTTGCACACAAGTGCGCTTTTTTTCAGCTTATCTGCCTGCTGCAGGGTATCCAATAAGACAGGCAATTGCCTTCCGGTTTTCATCAATACCTTGGTGCCGGGCATTTCCAGCACGCGGTCTGTCCAGCCGCCGGGCGCAATGGTAAGCGGCGTATCCATGCCGCCGGTCAGCGGCACATTCAGCCGCGCCGCCGCCGCACAAAAGCTGGGCACGCCTGCCGCCATGGCGGTGGCATAACCCCCGGCCTGCAAGATCTCCTGCAGGTAACCAAAGGTGGCATAGATGGAAACGTCCCCAAGGTTCAGCATGGCAACGTCCTGCCCGGCATCCAGATACTGCCGCACCGCGGCGGCGGCTTTTTCGTGCGAAGCCGCCAGCGCAGCCGGGTCACGGCTCATAGCAAAGTACAGCGGGACGATGGTCTTGCCGTCCAGCGCTTCTCCCAGCGCACTGCGGGCGATGTCCAGCGCCAGCATCTGGCCGGAAGCAGTCTGCGGCGCGGCCAGCACCGGGCACTGCCGGATGAGCCGCACAGCCTGCAGCGTCATCAGCTCCGGGTTGCCGGGGCCGACGCTGACACCGTAAAATGTACCTTTCAGTTCTGCCATTCCTGCATCAGCTCCTTTGCCGTTTTTGTCTCGCCCAGCGGGCCGTGCTGGTTGGAGAACAGCACCGCGCCCACCCGGAACGCCCCGCCTGCCCGTCGGTCCAGATGCATCTGGATGGCGGCAAGGATGCTTTCCAGCACCGGTGCACGCAGCTGTGCGCCGTCCAGAATGTCAAGGCAGGCATCGGTGGTGGCGGCATCCATCAGGGCGGCGCACACCTCATGCGCGGCACCGCACAGCGCCGCATGGGCGCAAAACACTTCAGCGCGGCCATCCGCCGTGTGGGAGTGGGTGTTCATGACCCCTGCCGCCAGCTTGCAGAGCTTGCCCACATGGCCTACCAGAAGCACTTCCTCAAATTTGGCCGTGGCAGCCATATCCAGCGTATCCCCGATGAAGTTGGAAGTTTTGACCACCGGGAACCGCTCGAACTGCGGCAGAGCGGAGGCCAGATAATCCAGCCCGTAGTTGCCGGGGGCCAGCACCAGCCGCCGGGGGCCGGAGGCATTTTTTGCGCGCAGTGCGGCCTGATTCATTTCCAGCTGGATGGTATCCAGAATGGCCTGCTGGCTCATGGGTTCCACGATGCCGCTGGTGCCCAGAATGGAAAGCCCGCCCTCCACCCCGATGTACGGGTTGAAGGTGCGCTTTGCCGTCTCGGCACCGCCCTCGATGGAAATGGTCACTGCAAAGCCGCCGGTGTAGGCAGCATTTTCAGCTTCCCGTTCCAGCGCTTCGGCAATCATCCTGCGGGGCACATGGTTGATGGCGGCTTCGCCTACGGGCTGGTCAAGGCCGGGCTTCGTCACCCGGCCCACCCCCTCGCCGCCAAAGATGCGCACGCCGGGGGCATCCGGTTCCAGCACCACTGACGCGACCACCGGCAGGCCCGTGGTCACGTCCACATCGTCGCCGCCGTCCTTGCGGATGGCACATACCGCACCGGCATCCGTTCTGCGGCAGTAAATGGGTGCCACCTCCACCACAATGCCCTTGGGCGTGCGCAGAGCCACCGTTTCCGGTTCGCGGCCGGTCAGCAGCAGACGCGCCGCCCCTGCAGCCCCCAGCGCGGCACAGGTGCCGGTGGTATAGCCGCAGCGCAGCAGCTTCTGCCCGCTGCGGACGTAATGCTCAAACTGCGGCTTTCCGGCGGGTGCCTTTTCGGCTTCCGGCTCCGGTGTGCCGAACAGAGCCGTGTACTGCTGTTCGGTCAGGCCGTACAGGGTGCGGATATTCTCCGGCTGAAACGCCTGTTCCGGGGTCAGCACGCCGGAAACACCTGCGGGCGAAACGCACACCACCGTGTCCGCTATTTTTTCGGCCAATTCCAGCTCGTGCAGGCTCAGGATCACCGCCAGCTGACCGGTATGGGCCAGCTCCTTTAAAATGGTGAGCAGCTCGATCTTGCCCTTGATATCCAGAAAAGAAGTCGGTTCGTCCAACAGGATCACTTCCGGCTGCTGGCACAGTGCCCGGGCCAGCAGGATGCGCTGGCGCTGGCCGTCGCTGATGCGGTTAAAATCCCGGTCTGCCAGCTGCGCCGCACCCACCAGCTCCAAAGCTCTGTGCACCTGTTGCCTGTCCTCGGCAGACAAAATGCCCAGCCGTCCGGTGTAGGGATAGCGCCCCGCCGAAACAAAGTCAAAGCAGGTGGTCAGCTCCATCCGGCGGCTGTGCGGGGCCATGAGGGCCAGCTTCTGCGCCCGCTGGGTACCGGTATAGGCAGTAAGATCCTTCCCCGCCAGCAGCACTGTGCCGCCCATAGGGGCAAGCTGGCCCGCCAGCGTTTTGAGCAGGGTGGATTTTCCTGCGCCGTTCGGCCCGATCAAGGTCAGGATCTGGCCCGGCTGCGCCCCGAGGCAAATATCCGAGAGCAGCGGTGTCTTGCCGTAGCCGATGGCAAGCTCCCGCGCAGTGCAAAGTGCTTTTTCGTTCATCATGCGCCCTCCCGCTCTGAATTGCGCCGCACCAGCAGCCAGATGACCACCGGTGCGCCGAACACGGCCGTGACCGAGCTGATGGACAGCTCCGTGGGCGCGAACAGACTGCGGGCCAGCAGGTCGCAGAACAGGCAGAAAGCCGCACCGCCCAAGCAGCACCCCGGCAGCACATGCAGCGGCTTTGCGCTGCCCAGCAGCTGCTTGACAAGGTGCGGCACCGCGATGCCTACAAAGGAGATCGGCCCCGCAAAGGCGGTGACGCAGGCCGCCAGCAGGCTGGATAGCAGCACCAGCGCTGCCGAGAAAGGCTTGACATTCACGCCCACGCTGCGGGCGTACTCCTCGCCCATCTGGTAGGCGGCCATGGGCTTGGAAAGCAGAAAGGATGCCGCCAGCGCAGGCAGCACCACCAGTGCCGCAGCCTGCACATTGGCCCATGTCACGCCGGAAAAGCTGCCCTGCGACCAGTTGTGCAGATTGACGATGTTGGAATCCTGCGCAAAGGCCACCACGATATCGGTGATGGCGGAGCAGATATAGCCGATCATCACACCGCAGATGACCAGAATGCTCATGCGCTGCACCCGCCGGGCCACCGCCAGCACAAAGGCCATGGCCGCCATGGCACCCGCAAAGGCAGCCGCGATCATGGTGGCCGAGCTGGTCAGCATCCCGCGGTCCAGAAACACCACCATGGTCAGGGCCACCGCCAGCTTTGCGCCGCTGGAAACACCCATGACAAAGGGCCCGGCAATGGGGTTTGCAAAAAAGGTCTGCAGAAGGTAGCCTGCCGCGCTGAGGGCTGCCCCCAACAGCGCCGCCATGACCGCGCGGGGCAGGCGCAGTTGCAGGATGATATTCCCCGCAAGCGCATCGCCGCCCTTGCCCAGCAGCGCCGTCAGCACCGCACCCGGTGCAAGGGATACGCTGCCCCAGAACAGGTTCAGCGCAAAAAGCACAGCCACGGCTGCCGCAAGGGCAATATAGGCGGCTGCAAGGCGTCTGGTACGGGTCATAGGCTTTCCTTTCTGTAAAATTTTTCTTCTTTAGTCCACATGGGTGAGGAATTTCAGGGTACTGGCGGCAGGTGTGCCCTTGGTAAACACCCGGTTCATATCCACGATCAGGTCTGCCAGCTCCATGCTCTGCTGGAACAGGCTCTGGGTGGTGCACCACACCTGACCGTTCTGCACCGCTTTGAACTCGTTCAACAGTGGGAAACGCTCGGTCAGCTGGCTCACCGATGCGATCATGCCCTCGATGGCGCTGTTGTAGATGAGCACATCGGCATCCTTTGCACCTGCATAGAAGTCCTCAAGCGGCAGGTTCATGGTAGCAAGGCTGTTACCATTGTCCGTCAGGTCCGCAAAGACATAGCTGCCGCCTGCCATTTCGATCATGCGGGCCACATAGTCACTGCCCTTGCGCACAGTGGCAAGGTTGTTGGTGGTCAGCGAGAAGAAGGCACAGCTTTTTCCCGTGGGTTTCTGCGAGAGGATGGGCTGAACGGCTGTCTCCTGCGCGGAAAACACCTGCTCGGCCTGTTCTTCCCTGCCCAGCAGGATGCCGTAAAGCTTGATCCACTCCATGCGGGCCAGCGGGTCGCTCTCGTAGCTGGAACGCTCCACCAGCACCGGGATGCCAAAGTGTTCCAGCTGCTCCTTTACCTCCGGCGTGTGCAGGATCATGGTATTCTCAATGGCAAGGCGGCAGTCCGCCGCCAGGATCTGCTCGTAATCCGGGGCGCTGTACTTGCCTGCATACGCGATTTTTCCCTCTTCCATGGCCTGCTTCACCTCAGGCAGATACCAGCCCTCGGCCTTGGTGCCGGAAAAGGCCACGCTGTCCAGTGCGTCCAGATGCAAAAGCAGATCCATCACCGAGGTGGAGACCAGATAAATATTCTCCACCGGCTGGCGCAGCACAGTCACATCAGCAGGCAGACCGTCCACCTCCGCAGCATCTTCCGGCACAACAAGGAACCGTGCATCTGACTCCGCGATGGTCAGCATGGTATAGCCGCCCTCATAGCAGTCCGCTGTGAACTGCTGTGCATAGTCCAGCTTGTAATGATGGAAAAAAACAAGACTTTCCGTATTGGCAGGTTGAGTCTTGCTGCCGCAGCCGGTCAGCGTCAGCGCCGCAGCAGGGATCAGTTTCAGAAATTGGTTGCGAGTGATTTTCATTCAAATATCCGGACGTTTGTCGTTCCGACCCC
>OOAN01000780.1_pt1 | contig 21337 bp, 20 predicted proteins | sample 1671301 | NCBI WGS metagenome assembly OOAN01 (sample SAMN06348142, study PRJEB24527) | human gut metagenome | biome: human gut; feature: ankylosing spondylitis patient; material: feces | host: Homo sapiens | place: China | collected 2015-10
TTTGGCAAACAAAAACGTCATTTTGTACAAAAATTTTGAAGTTAAAGTATACAGTGTGCACAAAAATGTGTCATTCAAACTATACAGTATACAAAAATGGGCGATAACACACCGTTCTGTGTATTTCGCCCGTTACACTCCTTCTTCCGTTTATCCCCATAAATTACACAGGTAAATCAGAAATGTCGGAGACAAAACCCCCTCGTCCATTCCAAGCTGCATAATCTTCATAATTTCCTCATTTCCATGTAAAAACCTCCGAACCACAAATGCTATCATCGCATTTCTTGTTTCCAAATCCACATCATACTTTATAGAATATAAAATCAGCAAGTGGGATGATACCAGATTGCACAATACGCATGCAAGATAATTTTTCAGTAATTTTCTTTCCTTCTGCGGTGCAAAAGCAGTCCGCATCCAATTATAGACAAGCATGTTTTCCCACTGCTGTTCATCTTCCTGTGCCGTCCATTTTTCTCTGGCACGGTTCCATTCCTCAAACGTACATTCCCGGTTCAAATGCAATAACTGCCATATCTTATCACAAGTGCCAAATTTATCTGCAAACATTGTTCCAAGGATAATTTTTTCATAGGCATTCACTGTTCCACACAATGACTGAAACTGCTGCTCGCGGTTGACCTCCATATCCTTTATTCCCTCATACATTGCCTGATAAAATGACGGATTAAAAAAGTGCGTTATCTGCGCTTCTACCGCTTTAAAATCCTGCTGTCCTATCTGTGAACTCATTTTTTCTATCGTATAAGCCCCATAAAATTCACGAAACCATAGTGGCAGTTCTGTATTCCGTATAAAATCTGTAACTGCTTCCCTTACTGCAAGATTGATTTTCATTACATCATTATATATTGGAATATTTTCCATATTAAGATCAGGATCACGCTCTGATATAAAAGTTAACTTGTCCTTTACTTCAAACAATAACTGCACTGCTTTCGGGCAGCCGAGAAATATATATTTTTCATCCGTATCATATGAACGGACTGTTTCTCTTGGAAATACCACACAGGTACGACATAATTTTTCTGCTCCTTTATCCAATACAATTTTGCACAACTGGTCTTCATCCAGCATCGGGCACATACCATCCGTCTCCCGCAAATTTACTACACTGCCTTGCAGATTTTGATCATATTTTACACATTTTTTTGCAAATCTCCCAATCTCGCCGCCCATCATCCTGTAATCTTTTAATGTTTTCTCATCTATTACGATTGACCATCCCCCACAGCAGGTCAGTGGACACTCTGCTCCCATACAGGAAAACTCATCGTAAAACGTTGCCTTTAACAGGTTCATTTTTAACTCCTTTTCTACGAAAAATGCCCCGGAGCGTAACGCCCCAGGACATCTTTACATTGCATATAATAATTACCGTTTTGCTGAAATTACTGTAATAAGGAAAGTACACCCTGTGTAGACTGGTTCGCCTGTGCAAGCATAGACTGACCTGCCTGTGCAAGAATGTTGTTCTTGGAGTACTCAACCATCTCTTCTGCCATATCTGTATCGCGGATACGGGACTCTGCAGTCTGGGTATTCTCTGCTGCTGTATCCAGGTTGCTGATGGTGTGCTCCAGACGGTTCTGGATCGCACCCATTTTACCACGCTGTGCAGAAACTTTCTTGATTGCTGCATCAATCGTGGTAGTAGCTTTCTGGGCACCGGACTGTGTGCTTAAGTCTACTTTGTTGCCATCTACGCCAAGTGCTCTTGCACTCATGTCATCGATAGAGAAACTCATGGTCTGACCTTCATTTGCACCAATCTGCAAGGTAATGCCAGCACCAGAAGATACACTGTCATAACCAGCCTGCCCCCACATAGCATCTGTACTTCCAAGACCAGCTCCGGCGGTATCACCCATTGTAATATCGCTCACCGATGATGCGCCACTGGTTGCAAATAAAGTATTTGGCTCATCTGGTGTATTTCCACTTAATTTAACATCAAAGTCGAATCCTGCCGTTTTAAGAATATCCTCTAAATCTTCTGCCGTATATTCTTTGCCTGCTGCAAGATGAATTGTATACTGACCTTCTGTTACCGTATTGGTTCCACTGATTTCAATTGCTGTATTTGTCTCTACTTCTTCTTTGCCTGCCGCCTTATCGAATGCGAATTTAAACACAGTATTATTGAACTCTGTTCCATACTTATTTGCCGTAAATGAAATTGTATCTGCTCCAACAAATCCCGTTACAGTTCCATCATCAGATACTGCCTTCACACCACCGACTGTTGCAGTTCCGGCAGTTGTGTCTGCATCTGCATTAAAAATACCATTCTTTAAAGATACTTTCACTTCAGCCGGTGCGCCAGTTGCGGTACTGTCTTCCTGTTTTGCATTTGCGATCAAGTCATCAATTTCGTCCTGTGTATATACCTTATTTTTCGAAAGATTTAAAGTTAATGTCTTTCCATCAGCAGCCCAGATAGCAGTCTCCTGACCTGCCTTTGTTGTTGTGGAAGCTGCTGTTGCTACTTTAATACCTTTCACGTTAGATGTTACAAGTGCACCGTCTAATGTTGCATCTACAACACCAAACTTCGGACCTGACCCGGTTGAAGATGTACTTCCACTCTGGGAACCATCCAACAGCTTCATCGTATTGAACTCTGTTGTCTCAGAAATTCTTGTCAGTTCTTCCTGTAACTGGGAAATCTCGTTCTGTACTGCCTCGCGGTCGTCATCTGTCTCTGTACCGTTGGAAGCCTGTACGGATAACTCTCTCATTCTCTGTAAGATGGAGTGTGATTCGTTTAATGCGCCCTCAGCGGTCTGGATCAGAGAGATACCATCCTGTGCGTTGTCAGATGCTTTGTTTAAGCCACGGATCTGGCTTCTCATTTTCTCAGAAATAGAAAGTCCTGCTGCGTCATCTGCTGCACGGTTGATCTTGTAACCGGAAGATAACTTCTCAGATGATTTTGCCTGCATTCCTGTTGTAACGCCTAAATTTCTGTTCGCATTCATTGCGGACATGTTGTGCTGTACTACCATTGCCATAATATTTACCTCCGTGTGATAAAAATGTGTTCTGCCGTTACCCGGCATCCGGGAATCCTTTCCCTTTTTTTCCGTGATATGCGGAAATTTTTCTTGATTTTTAAGACATACGTCTTAAAAAGATTTATAATAAGCCCGACCCCTAGGTTAGCCTGACCTTATTACCTTGCTTCTTCTGATCTGCTGTGGCGCTCCCTCATCAGAATTGCAGCAATCTCTTTCTGTGCCTGTTCCGAAATGCCCTGTTCCTTATAGTAGTGAGTGCGGTTGCTTTTTCTTTCTGCAGAACTACGCGCAATATTCATCTCTCTCGGCGCATCCACCAGAAGATGAATGTTATTTGCAGAACCGCCGGAAAAAACGACCCTGATGTTTTCACCGATGTCAATATAGTCACCGGGCTTTAACGTTAACTTGAGCATAAAATCTGTTTTCCTCCCTGATTATCTGTTTCTCCCTGAATGCAACATTCCATATAAAATGTTGCGTTTACAGGCTTGCGGTATTTTCCGCAGAAAGGAGTCATTATGGGTACAACACAGCCGATCCGTGACAAGGACGAACTAAAAAATTTCATTGCGTATTACGAGGTTGCACATCCGAATATCCGCAACTATACGATGATCATTCTTGGGCTCTACACCGCATTGCGCATCAGTGATGTATTGAATTTAAAATGGAACGATGTGTATTATTTTGAGAAAGACTGTTTCTTAGATCATCTTCTGATCCATGAACAGAAAACAGGAAAGGTCAATGAGATTGCCTTAAATTCACACGTTATCAAAGCACTGGACTGTTACCGGAAAACAAGAAAACCTGACGCGGAGGATTATATTTTTTCAAAACTCACCACACCTGCGCATCCGCTCTGCCGCTCCCAGGCATATCGTATTGTACGCAGAGCAGCGGACGAAACCTTATGCGAAACGCATGTCAGCTGTCATTCGCTCCGCAAGACGTTTGGCTATCATGCATGGAAACAGGGAATTTCGCCGGTTCTTCTGATGGATCTGTATAATCATTCCTCGTTTTATATCACAAAGCGTTATCTGGGAATTTCTCAGGACGAGCGGGACAGTATTTTTCATACCATTAATTTCTGAACGGATTTAAAAAAATTTAGATTTTGGGGTTAAGTTTCTTTTTGTTCTGCCGAAATAATAATTGCAAATAAAAAACGCAACATTTTATATGAAATGTTGCGTTTTTTATTTATTATGGCATAACTTTAAATTTATTATGAGTTATTGTTTGAATTATCAGACTTTGTTATAATTCCTATAAATAAAGAAGTGGATCAACCAGCCAAAGGAGTCATAGATCATATGAAAGAAAATATTGCAACCATCCCTTTAATCAAAGCATTCAACGCCAAAGACGAATGCCCTTTCTGCAATTTAGAGCGCGAAGCCGAGCAGCATGCGGTCTCATTTATTTTAGGTTCCGCCTATATGGAGGATGATATCCGTGAAAAGACAGATGCAACCGGATTCTGCCGCCATCACTTTAAAATGATGTACGATTACGGCAACCGACTTGGAAATGCATTGATCTTAAGCACGCATTTGAAGAAACTGAACCAGGAACTCGCAAAAGAAATGTCCGATTTTGCCCCAGGCAAATCAAGTCTGTTAAAGCGCATAAAGCGCACCGATGCAACCGCAGAACATGAACCGCAGACTGCGCTTGGCGCATGGATCTCCAAAAAGACGACGGACTGCTATGTCTGCGATCATTTCCGTAAAATCTACGGCAGATATCTGGATACATTCTTCGACCTGTATCTGAAAAATGAAGAATTTCGCCAGCTTTTTGAAGAGAGCAAAGGTTTTTGTCTGCCTCATTTCGGAGATCTGATTGAGACTGCGGAAAACAAATTAAACGATACGCAGAAAAAGGAGTTTTACCCGAAGGCATTTGCACTGATGCAGGAAAATATGGAACGTCTGCAAAAAGAAGTCGCATGGTTTGTAGAAAAAAATGACTACCGGAACAAAGATAAGGACTGGGGAAATTCCGCTGACAGCATTCAGCGAGGTATGCAGAAATGTGCCGGCGGCTATCCGGCAGATGAAGTGTTCCGGGCAAAGTTGTAAAATGAGGTCTTTTTGATTCATGGAACATAATTTCCAATAAATCAAACAAAGCATAATGGTTCAGGTGAAAAACATTCCTCGTCTTCCCTGAATCATTATGCCTTTTTCCCTAGAACGGAAGTCCGCCAAGACCACCCATGCCACCGGTGATTTTTGACATGGAATCCGAAGAGAACTCTTCTAACTGACGAAGTGCCTCATTGGTTGCCGCCATGATCAGATCCTCTAACATCTCGATATCATCCGGATCAACCACTTCTTCTGATAATTTTACTTTTGTTACTTCTCTCTTACCGGAAACAGTAACTTCAACAGCTCCACCACCTGCTGCTGCTGTAATCTCTTTTTCTTCTAATTCTTTCTGTGCCTCTTCCATCTGACGCTGCATTTTCTGCGCCTGTTTCATAAGGTTGTTCATGTTGCCCGGCATACCGCCCGGGAAACCGCCTCTTTTTGCCATGTGAATCCTCCTTGTTTTGCGGAGCAAAATGCGACTGCCTATGCAGGAGCAGAGGATTTTACTCCTTGTTTTGCGGAGCAAAATGTCTGCTATGCATGCTATGCCTAATAGCTTGCATAGCATGTGCCTCTTGCAGGAGCAATGCCCAGCACACTGGGCACGATTTTACTCCTAAAAATCGTCTTCTTCTATTTCAAAATTAATCAACTGGCGCAAATCAGGGTATATTTCCCCGCTTGGCGTGCCAGTGTCATTTAATTTTACCAGAATCTCTACCTCTTTGCCAAGTCTTTCTGCAACTGCTGCCCGAAATTCATCCTGGCAGTTGGAACGGTTCTCTTCTATATAAGTGTACGCATTGGCATCCTCAAATGCCAGGATCAGCGTACCGCCCTCTCCTAATGTCGGAACTGCTTTTTTGAGATAGGTTCTTGTGATTCCTGTCAGCTGTGATAAAATGCCGCTCCAGCTGCTCATGATCTGTTTGATATCTTCAGGGATTGCCTTGGGAAGTTCCTTTTTTTTTAACACCGCCGATGCGGCAGAAGAACCTGTTGTCCCCGCAGCCATGTCACCGGATGCCTGCGTTACCACAATACCCTTCTCCAGCTTTTTTTCGAGACTGTCCACGCGGTCGATCAGCGAACCATAATCTTTTTCCATCTCCGGTTTACATAATTTGATCACCGCAATCTCGATCAGTATACGCTTCTGTACGGCATAACGGATCTGATTACTCAGTTCTGAAAAAATACGGATATAGCGCATAAGAATGTCTGTGTCTACCATCTGCGCCTCTTCTTTTAACAGGGCAAGATTCTCCGTTGAAATGTCAAGCACATCCTCCATGTCATCCGAGCTCTGTACAAGCATGAGATTCCTCAGATACCAGGTAAAATCATTGACAAACTGTCCTAATTCCCTGCCCTCAATGACCATCTCATCGATCACACCGATTGCACCGGTCACATTTTTCTCTAAAATCTGACGGAGCAGTCTGCTGAAAATCTCAGTATCAACCGCACCGAGTGTTTCAAGTACTTTGTCGTAAGTAAGATCCTGCCCAAGATAAAACGCAATACACTGGTCTAACAGACTGAGTGCATCCCGCATGGAACCGTCCGCCGCCTTTGCGATATAGCGGATCGCACGTTCCTCCACTGTGACCTGCTCCTTTTCCATCAGTTCCATCAGTCTTGCAGAAATCGTCTCAATGGAAATACGTCTGAAATCGTATCTCTGACAGCGGGATAAGATTGTGATCGGTATCTTGTGTGCCTCCGTTGTTGCCAGAATAAAAATAACATATGATGGCGGCTCCTCGAGTGTCTTTAGCAGTGCATTAAATGCACCTATGGAAAGCATATGAACCTCATCGATAATGTAGACTTTGTATTTGCCTTCCGTCGGACGGTATTCCACCTCCTCACGGATCTGGCGGATGTTATCCACACCGTTATTCGATGCGGCATCGATCTCGATCACATTCATGGAGTTGCCCGCTGCAATCGCCTTGCAGGCTGGGCACTCTCCACACGGGCTGCCGTCTACAGGATGCTCACAGTTGACCGCCTTTGCAAATATCTTTGCGATGGTCGTCTTACCGGTTCCCCTGGTTCCACAAAACAGATACGCATGCCCGATCCTGTCTGCTTTGATCTGGTTTTTTAATGTTGTAACAATGTGTTCCTGTCCTTTGACGTCCTCAAACTCCTGTGGACGGAACTTACGATATAATGCTGTGTATGACATCTTAATCCCCGAAACTGATTCCAATCCGTTTTGCCTCTTTGATCATCTGGCAATCCGGGTCTACTGTTTTTAATCTGCCTGCCACTTCACCTAATGGAACGCGTTTTGTCTTTCCATTGATCATGGCGATCATGTTGCCATAATCCTCGTCCATGACAGCCTGTGCTGCGGCAGAACCAAGTCTGGTACAGAGTACACGGTCGTATGGACACGGACTTCCGCCTCTCTGTGTATGTCCCGGAACCGTCACACGGACTTCCACTCCGGTCTCCCCAAAAATACGATCCGCGATCTCATAGGAAACAGACGGATATTTGCGTTTTGCAACCTTTTCTTTGTACTCTTTTTTGGATAATGCCGCATCCTCTTTTGAGATAGCTCCCTCCGCAACCGCAAGAATTGTAAATCCTTTTCCGGCTTTGGTACGCTTATTAATAGCTGCGATCACTTTTTCAATGTCATAAGGAATCTCCGGCAGTAAAATGATATCTGCACCACCTGCAACTCCTGCATAAAGTGTCAGCCAGCCAACTTTATGTCCCATAACTTCCACGATAAATACGCGGTTATGGGAAGCTGCCGTTGTATGGATACAGTCGATCGCATCCGTTGCGATATTGATCGCACTCTGAAATCCGAATGTAACATCCGTTCCATAGATATCGTTATCGATCGTTTTCGGAAGATGAATTACATTTAATCCTTCCTCGCGCAGCAGATTTGCCGTTTTCTCCGTTCCATTTCCGCCTAGGATAACCAGACAATCCAGTCTCAACTTATAATAGGTAGATTTCATTGCCTCTACTTTATCTAATCCGTTCGCATCCGGCACACGCATCTGTTTAAACGGCTGTCTGGAAGATCCAAGGATCGTGCCGCCTTTGGTAAGTATTCCGGAAAAATCTGCAGATGTCAGTAATCTGTAATCTCCATAAATCAGCCCTTTATAACCATTTAAAAAGCCGTAAATTTCCAGCTCATCTACGTTTTCACTCAATCCTTTTACTACGCCGCGCATTGCTGCGTTTAATGCCTGGCAATCCCCGCCGCTTGTTAACATACCGATTCTCTTCATCTGCGTTTCCTCCTGCATACCCATATTTACTTTGCCCAGTTTTCACATATTCCGGCCGCTGACAATCGTCTGCGCCTGTTGTGTGTCTTTCGCTCTATTTAAAATATTACCCTTTTCACGGATATTTTGCAATATTTCAGATGAAAATCAAAAAAGTACTGCAACAGGTTCTCCCATTTGAAAAACTCTGCCGCAGCACCAATCGGGGTAACAGGATTTGAACCTGCGACCTCACGGCCCCCAGCCGTGCGCGCTACCAAACTACGCCATACCCCGTAGACAAGGAACATCTTTATCGTAGATGATATAAACTTGTCAGAATCCACTATACCATATGTATATGCTTTTTTAAAGGTAAGAATGCAATTTGTATTTTTTTTATTGTTTTTATGTTTTTTTTATTTTCTGGTAGAAAAAAGGTTCAGATTGTGTTAAGATTTAACCTTGCAAAAAGACTATTTATTGACATTTTTTTGCAATCAACAAATAATGATATGGATTTATATATCATAGAATTTGGAGGCTGATTTTATGAAAAAGTTATTTGCTCTTTGTGGAAGCATTGCAACTATGCTGCTTTTCACACCGCTGACGATTCTCGCAGCAGAATCCGGCGAAAGCAGTACTGCAACAGTTCCGATATGGCTTTGTATCCCATTTGCCGGTCTGTTACTCTGTATCGCAGTACTTCCGCTTGTAAAACCGGAATGGTGGGAGAAAAACCAGCCGCTTGCCGTAGCCGTATGGTCCCTGTTATTTATCATTCCGTTTGCAGTGACCTATAGTGCCGGAGATGCGGTCGAAACAGTACTTGAGTGTATTTTAAACGATTACCTGACTTTTATCGTCCTGTTATTTGGTCTGTTCTGTGTTGCCGGTAACATCACTTTAGAAGGCGATCTCGCAGGTTCCCCGCGCGTCAACGTAATCTTCCTTGCGATCGGTACCTTACTTTCCAGCTGTATCGGTACAACCGGTGCCAGTATGTTAATGGTACGTCCGATGATCAAGATGAACTCCTGGCGTCAGCACAAGAGTCACATTATGGTATTTTTTATCTTCCTGATCTCGAATATGGGAGGATGCTTAACCCCAATCGGTGATCCGCCACTTTTAATGGGATTTATGCGTGGTGTTCCGTTCTTCTGGAGCATGCATCTGTTCCCGATTTTAATCTTTAATATGGTAATTTTATTGACTGTATTTTATCTCTTAGACCGTCACAATTACCGCAAAGATATCGCAAACGGCAGAAAACCGGATATCAGCAAAGCCGGTACCACATTAAAGATCGATGGTCTGCACAACATTATTTTCCTTATTATGATCGTTGCTGCCGTTATTTTAAGCGGAACACTTCCAAACCTTGCCGCATTTCAGGATGCAGCCGGAAATGTACGTGGTATCCGTATATTCCGTGAAGTAACTCTTGGTTTTCCTTCTATTATTGAGGTTGCCATCATCCTGCTTGCCGCTTTACTTTCCTTTAAAACAACAGACCCGCAGATCCGTACCAGCAACCACTTTACCTGGGGTGCAATCAAAGAAGTTGCCGTTCTCTTCATCGGTATTTTTATTACCATGCAGCCGGCGCTGATGCTTCTTAAATCCATGGGACCGGAGCTTGGTCTTTCCAAACCATTTGAAATGTTCTGGGCAACCGGTGCACTTTCCAGTTTCCTTGATAACACACCGACCTATCTGGTATTCCTGACAACTGCAGGTACGCTTGGTTTCACACAGGGTATTGCAACCACGGTCGGAACAATTCCGGTCAAAATGCTTACCGCGATTTCCTGTGGTGCCGTATTCATGGGTGCAAATACTTATATCGGAAATGCACCAAACTTTATGGTAAAATCCATCTCTGATGAAAACGGTGTGCGCATGCCATCCTTCTTCGGATACTTATTATGGTCAATCGTATTTTTAGTTCCGGTGTTTATCATTGACACTCTGGTATTCTTTTTATAAAGGGGGGATTTCACAATGGAAAATAATATCGAAACATCACGGGCACTTGCTACCCGCATTTATGATCTCGACAGTGAAGTTTACCGTCTGATAGGTTCTTCCCTTGGACGCACTTTTACCGGCGACAAAGAAACAAGCATTCGTAACCTGACAACCCTGATCTCCACACACCCGCAGGGACACCTGCTCCGCAGTGAGATTGCTTTAATCGGTAATATGGCACGTACGATCCGCAATAAAGAAGACCGCAGCCGTATGATGCATGAATACAATGAAATCTTACACCAGATCGCAGAACTGCCGGAAAGTTTTGGTTCGGTTGATATCCTTGACCAGAATCTCGCATCCTTAAATACATCGAATCTTCATCAGAAGTTTTCCAAAGATGATCACCTGATCATCTGTATCGGAAGAACACACGGAAGTGCCGGTACTGATATCGGTTTTGCACTTGCAGATGCATTAAAGATCAACTACTATGATGTTGAGATTTTCAACCGCGTATTAGAGCGTTTAGAGGCAGAAAAAGATTCCGTTACAGACCGCGACAGTTTTACAGCCAAACTTGATAAAGTAGCTAAACACGATACCAACGCCAAGCGTTTCTTAAAAGATTTCAGCCGTTATCACGGTCTGCCAAAAAAAGATGCAGTATTTTTCAATCAGAGCGATCTGATCGTGGAAATGGCAAAAAAAGAAGACTTTATCGTAATGGGACGCTGTGCAGATGTGATTCTGACAAACAACCGCATCCCACACATCAGTATCTTCATCACCGCTCCGTTTGAACAGCGTGTGCACCGTATGATGGAGGTAAACAATCTTCCACTCAGGGAAGCCGTTCGCCGTTTGAAAAAGATTGATAAAGGACATGAGCAGTACTATCATTTTTATACCGGACGTAAATGGGGCGATGCCGTAAACTATGATCTTTGTATCAACAGTGCCTGCTACGGTATCGAAGAATCCGTAGAACTGATTGAGCGTATGATCGACAGACATCCTGAAAAATAATACCTAAAAACAAGAGACATATTGCAAAAACCAATTAAGGTGACTGCGATATGTCTCTTTTTTATATTTTATGTATATTTTTCTTTTATTTTACATATAATTTATAATTGTGCAACAACTATATGGTTTTCCACTATTATGCACTCTTATCCACATTATCCACAGAGTTATCCACATTTTTTCTGATAGTTTGTGTATTGTTTGTATATTGTCTAACATTTTACATTCATCTGTCATTTCATATTTTTGCTATTCCAGCGTTTTCCTATACCACCCGCTTATTCAGCCACTTTCCCCGCTTATACCGTATTACAAATAAGAGTGAGCGGAACACCCAGTCCACATACATTCCGATCCACACGCCAAGCACGCCCATTTTCAACGTTCCTGCAAAGAAATAGCTGCTTGCAACACGGAATACCCACATGGAAAACACGCTGACTTCCATGGTATATTTCGCATCCCCCGCTGCACGCAAAACGTTCGGAAGAGCAAAACTGAGCGGCCAGATGAGCATGGCACAGATGGAAAAAGTCTGCAAAAGCTGCACCGTGATTGCAAACGCCTCGCCGGACAATGAAAAACAGCCAACCAGTGGACGGACCAGAATCAATAACGTTATGTCTGTTAAACACATACCTCCATATGCAAGCCCTAACAGTTTTCTGCTGTACCGTTTCGCCTGCTCTTTTTCCCCGGCACCAATGCAGCGTCCGATCACTGTCACCATCGCAAGCCCGATCGCAATCCCCGGAATATTGGCAAACCCGGCAATACTGTTTGCCACGGCATTTGCGGCGATCGCAGCCGTTCCAAACGTTGCCGTCAGGCTTGACACCAGAAGTTTACCGATCTGAAACATTCCATTTTCAATACCGCTTGGAATACCGATCTTTAAGATTTTTCCGATCACATCTTTCTGTGGACGCATACAGCCCGGTGTCGTGATGCAGAGCGGATTATCTTTTTTCGATAATAACACGACCATGACAAGTGCAGACACCATTCTTGCGATCAGTGTCGCAAGCGCTGCCCCCATTACACCGATTCCAGCACCATAAATCAGGATCGCATTGCCGCCAATGTTAATCACATTCATGACAAGGCTGGTGTACATACTGATCTTACTGTTTCCAATACTTCGGAAAAGTGCCGCCCCGGCGTTATACACACCGAGAAACGGATAAGATATCGCCGAGATCAAAAAATAAATCTGAGCCGCATCCATCACATCTGCTTCAATCTGTCCGAAAATTGTACGCAATAAAAAACGATGTAAAAATAATACCAGAATCATTACTGTTCCGGATGATGTGAGCATGATAAACATCAGCTGTCCCGCAGAAAGTTTTGCTTTCTCCGGCATCTTTTTGCCGAGATACTGGCTGCACACAACGGCCCCGCCTGTCGCAAGTGCCGACAGTATCTGAATCAATAACACACTGATGCTGTCTACGAGTGATACACCGGAAACAGAAGCCTCTCCACAGGAAGACACCATCAGGGTATCAAACAGACCGATGCTTAAAGCCAGCATCTGCTCTATGATCAGCGGTATGATCAGTTTTTTCAAATCCTCTCTTGTAAAAATCGGTTGTTCCATATTAATCCTCATTTCTGCACAGTCTTTTTGTATCACAAATTTGAGCATAAGTACATTCCTGCACAGTCTTTCTGTATAACAAATTTGAACATAAGCACATTCCTACATGTAGAAAATTCAATTTTTCACATGTGTTTCCACACAAAACGTGGCATAGCTTTACGCCATGCCACGTTTTTATTCTGTCATATTTGTTTTGTATTTAAAACGTACTGTCATGCACGGAAAATTCTACCCGTACCAACAGTTCCAATCATCCGTCTTATGCAAGTGCTGCAGTGATGATAGCCATAGAATAAACTTCTGCTGCATTACATCCACGGGACAGATCGTTGATCGGAGCATTTAATCCAAGTAAGATCGGACCATAAGCCTCGAAATTACCAAGACGCTGTGCGATCTTGTAACCGATGTTTCCGGCACTGATCTCCGGGAAGATAAATGTGTTTGCATGACCTGCAACCGGATTGCCCGGGCATTTGGTACGTGCTACACGAGGAGAAACTGCTGCATCGAACTGAAGTTCTCCCTCGATTGGAAGATCCGGATATTTTGCTTTGGCTTTGGCTGCAGCATTACGCATCTTATCTACATCCTCACCTTTACCGGAACCAAGTGTAGAGTAGCTTAAGAATGCAACCTTCGGATCAACACCGAAAATCTTTGCACACTGTGCTGTCTCACCTGCGATCTCAACTAACTCATCCTCTGTCGGATGGATGTTGATTGCACAGTCACCCATTGCAAGAACTTCGTTCTCACCGGTAGCTGCAGGACGTACCATGATAAAGCAGGAAGATACGATTGTGTTGCCCGGTTTTGTCTTGATCAGCTGTAATGCCGGACGTACGGTATCTGCTGTTGAATAGGTTGCTCCACCGAGAAGTGCATCAGCAACGCCCATTTTTACAAGCATGGTTCCGAAGTAGTTTGCCTGGGAAAGAATACCTCTTGCCTGCTCCGGTGTCACACCTTTGCTCTTACGAAGTTCACAGAATAAATCTACCATCTCACCCATTCTGTCATAATTAGTCGGATCAATAATCTCTGCTCCACGGATATTAAAACCGCACTCTTCTGCTTCAACAGCAATTTTATCCGGATTACCGATTAAAATCGGATGAAGGAATGTTCCTGCTAACAGACGGGAAGCAGCCTCTAAAATACGAGGATCATCGCCCTCTGTAAACACGATTTTCTTAGGATCTTTTTTTAAGATGTCGATCAGTTGTCCAAATCCAAACATGATTAATTCCTCACTTTTTATAAATTGTAATTAGCGCTCTCTACCAGCGCATATCATGTTTTCATTATATAGCAGTTTTTTCGAAATTCAATATTTGTATTCAAATAAATGCAGTTTTATTTGACATATTCTCTCAACTTTGATATACTGTCAGTATCTTTGTGAAAAAATTAACGTAAATTGTATTTTTCTTTATACAAAAGGTACCGTATACCAGAGACCTGATCCCCGGATCATGCGTCTGATATACGGTACCTTTTCCATATAATTTTCTGTTGTCTGTGACAAATCTACTGTTCGTTATCTTTTGTTTCTTTCTCCTGCTTATTCCCTGAATGTCTGATTGCACCTAACAGTTCCGGCACATGCTGTTCCTTATCCGGTTTGGTTGCGAGCATGAATCTGCGGAAAAAGAATAAAATTCCGATGCTGACTACGGATAACAGGTCTTCTAATGCTGACGTTTTCTGTACGATCATATGACGGGCAATCAGAAAGATCAAAACCTCCATGATATTCTGTGAACTTGGTTTGCAGAGCATCTTGATAAACTCTACCCCGATCACGACGTCAAACACAGCATCGAGAAAAATAAGAAATGCCTCCCCATTCGTCCGGTTCTGCCAGTATACCAGAAGTTCCGGGAAAAGATTTACCGCCGCTATGACCACACCAACCACAGCAACTAACGCTATGATGAGTTCTAAACCTTCACTTACCTGATACAGTCTTTTTCTGAGTTTGTCCACTGTAATTCCTTTCATCCTGATATATGGTCAATTTTAGATATACAAAACCGAGCGCCTCCCATCGAATCCAGACCACAGACGTTACCTCCACAGTTAACTCGGCCCAGGCACCCTTACGGCACACAAGAGCTTCTGCTTAGGGCTGCTCCATTCCTGACCTGACCCGGTTCACAGATTCCTGTTGCGTAAGACCCAAACTTCAACGCCACTTATGAAGGGCAGCTCCACAATCTGACAACCCTCCGTTCGGCATCACCCCAGCTATAGCGGATTGCTGGTTCAGGGTACCGCTGCCACCCCGGCTGCTCGGAGATTTAAGTATAGCCTATTTCGCCCTGTATTGTCAAGCCAGATACGCGCTTAAGACTTCTTTTTCTGGCGAAGTTCTTTAAAAAATGTGGAAAGCATTGCCGAACACTCTTCCCCAAGCACACCCTTTTCTATCTCGACCTGGTGGTTAAACTGCTGCATCTGGAGCAGATTTAATACCGAGCCGGCGCATCCGGCTTTGGGATTCATGCTTCCGATCACCACTTTTTTCATCCGGCTCTGAACGATCGCACCTGCACACATCTGGCATGGCTCTAACGTCACATACATCGTGCAGTCCTCTAACCGCCAGTCACCGGTTTTCTTACTCGCTTTGCGGATTGCGGTCAGTTCCGCATGTGCCAACGTATTGCCTTCTGTATTTCTTCTGTTATACCCGCGTGCAATGATCTTATCATCCTGCACGATCACGCAGCCGATCGGTACTTCATCTAAGGCGTATGCTTTTTTTGCCTGCCGGATCGCTGCTTTCATGTATTTTTCATCCTGATTCATGGACAGTTTCCCCAAAATGTTATACTATATAGTATGCAGTATTGTACCGCATTTTTTCATTTTTGTCGAGAAGGAGGCATCTTGCCTGATGCAGTGGAAAAACGCTTCTTTAAAATATGAATCTCAGACAGACCGGCTGATCTTAAAAGTCTTAACACCGAATTATGCAAATGCGGTTTTAAATTTTCAGAACCGCAATCGTGAAAGTTTTGAAGCCTACGAACCGACAAGACCTGCCAACTTTTATACCGCATCCTACCAGCAGGCAGTTTTAAAGTGTGAATGGGATCTCGCATTAAAACAACAGTGTATCCGTTTCTATGTTTTCCGGAAGGATGATCCGCAAATGATCATCGGAACCGTATGCCTGCACGACATCCGCTTTGCAGCATATTCCTGCACAGAGATCGGCTATAAATTTGACGCAGCATTCCGGCGCATGGGCTATGCCTCAGAAGCGATTAAAAAAGTCATGTCACTTGCCTTTTACGACCTTCATCTTCATCGTGTATTCGCACGTGTTATGCCGGAAAACAAGCCCTCCATCTACCTTTTGGAATCGCTCGGTTTTCAGTATGAAGGTGTAGAACGCGGCTGTTTTTTTATCCAGAACCGATGGGCAGATCATCTGCGCTACGCGTATCTCAACCCTTCCACCGACAATTAACAGCTGCATTTTTTATGCACAGCCCCTGTCAAAAACGTCTCCATTTTGTCAGACAGTTATTCTTCAAAAAAACGATACCAGCAGCCAAACCGGTTTTCAACCTGCTCCGGCATAAATTCCGGGAATCCAAAGATGATCGCCATGACACGCTCCTGATTCTGATAAATGCCAGGCACCCCTAAAAACCATCTGTTTTGTGTATCTTCTTCTATTTTTCCAATCACCAGATACCGGTAATTAAAAAATCCATGTAACAGAAAACTGTTATTTCCGAGATACCAGTATTTTCTCGGCAGCTCCCGTAGATCCTTTAATTCAATTTTAATACAGGTAATATTTTTTTCCGAAAATGGCATGCTTGCCGGATGATTTTTTAAAAACTGCTCCCAGATGTCCGTCCACTGGTACTGTGGAAAGAAATTGCGCGCGGGGAGTTCTGTCGCAGCGAGCTCACTGTCATATTTCTGTGCAGACCGGGTGATCTGGGTTCTGTTTTCCTGCTGCCTTTTCATGCTGTCCTGCACGGACATTTTCCCTGCTGCCGGCTTGTTTTCTGTTTCTGATATAATTTTTTCTGTTTCATGCAAAGTTTCTTTTGCATGCATATCTTCTTTTGTATACACCTCTTCTTCCACCGGCGGTTCCTCTGGCTGGCTTTCTCTCCACTCCCCAAAGTGCTCCATATCCACGGTAAGCGGCTCCCCCTCCGTCCAGCGGCTCATGAAAATACGTCCATCTTCGCTGCACAAAAAAATCCCGTCCATCTCGAAAAAACTGAGTGATGATGTCGGTATATGCATTGTTTTCATTGCTGTGGCAAAATCTCCAGCACCATTGCGGACATCCATTTCTCCGATCAGGCTTCCCTCCATCTGATTACCCTGTTTGCGAAACAGATAAACCCTGCAGTGCGTCTGCGCAGCATAGACACTACGCAGATGGATTTCAAGCCTGCACTCTTCTCCCCGCAGCTCGATCCTGGCAAATCCCGTATTGCCTGCTTTTTTTGCATTTTCATACCCATATATATATGCAATAAACCGTTTCATTCCTGCCATAGGCAATCTCTCATCTCTGTTTTTGTTTTCTTCTATTTGTATTCCGTTTTTTTATAAATTAGAACATAAACGATAACATCCATTGCCTGATGGTCTAAATATAACTACTTACTCTGTCCTTTCATTTTCATTGGTATCCCGCTTTTATTTCTCTCTTCTTCTGATACATTTTGTCATCTGCACGGGATCTGGTATCCTCGATATCCCGGTCTGTTTCCGGGTCAAACTCCGCATAGCCATAGGCAATCTGTATCTGTGGTATTGCGTTTTTCGAATTAAACTCATCCTGTTCCTGCTTCATCTGCCGGAATAACTCTTCCATATCTGAAGGATCATTCCCATAGATCACAACGCAGAATTCATCTCCACCGATCCGGTAACAATTTCCACAATTTCCAAACACATGCAATATGATCCCCGCAGCATTTTGGATATATGCGTCTCCGGCTGCGTGCCCCATCGTATCATTGCACTGTTTTAAATTGTTAAGGTCAAAAACAACAATCTTCGCCTTCTTCGGCTGCCTGTTTACCTTGATCCATTCATCATATGCATTCCGGTTATAGAGTTTCGTCAGCATATCTTTGGTTGCAAGTTCTTCATAGATCTGCAGCTTCTGCCCTGCATCCACCTGCTCTGCCACTTGTCTGCATACTTCGACCGCAAAAATAATGATATAGATAAAAACACCATATATGTCATATATACTTGTCTGAAATGATCCGTAATAAAAGTGCAGCAGATCTGCCACAAGCGTTCCCAGAAGAATAAACCCACCAACCACAACAACCCACAGATGACGGTGTACCTTCGTTTTTCTATACTCAGAAATCAGCATGACTATCGTATAAAGCAGCGTTATCCCCAACAGGACATGTGTGACCGTGTACATCTGCCGGAAGCCTCGGATCCCGGCAAGCTGCAATATAAGCTGTACCGCCAGATTCAGATATGCCAGCGTGCAGATAATATCTGATCCCCACTTGTCCTCAATATCAAAGAATCCCTTGGTAAACCACACAAAGGAAGGCACCATGAGTATCAGGGCTACCGCTGATACGAATACGATCTCAACTCTGACCGGAAACAGGATCAGAAGTGCGGCATCTGTCTCGTTCAGTGCCCAAGTTCCGGTCAGAAAGGAAAAAGTGCCAAAATGCAGCAGAGTCTGCTTCATTTTCATTCTGGTCCGTGCGATCAGCCACCACAGTACCATGAAGAAACCCAATAATATCTCTAGCAGACAGATAAATGTTACCGGCATGGATCTGTACAACATTCCGCTATACATCTGGGTATACCCGCCGATTGAAAAATCAATTTGCTTTTGTCTGACCTCCGGATAGACCGCACGGATCATAACCTGGATCTGTTCTGCCCCGGATGGTATCCCGACATAATTCCACATAACTCCGGGTGACACCTTTGGCATTGCCTGCTGCTGTCCGACATGATAGATCAGCGTGTCATCAGCGTACACACTGACTTCCATATGCGCCGTATAAAAACGCAGACAGTCCCCTCCATCCTTTATCTTCTGTGCAGAAAATACAAACCTTCGGTTATCCTCATCTGTCTGGTATTCCCTGTCCGGAATAATGCTGCGGCAATATTTTTCCTGATGTTTGTTGTCAAAAAAACTCAATGATAAAATAACAACATGCAGAAAGACACACACTGCCACTATGATATAATATATCCTGCCCAGAATTGTCTTTACTTTCAAACTGCTTCTCCCTTACACTGCCATTTATTGTCAAAGCTATATTCCAATATACCACAAAGCATTCGTTTATCAAAGATTAAAATGAAAAACCAAACCATCTTCATCTTGACATTTTTTCTCTGTGATTATATAATAATTTTAGTAACAATTACTATTATCAAGAAAGGATGGTAATATGCTGAAACGAAGTAAGCAGCGGGAATCCATCAAGAAGTTTCTCATCTCGCGTTATGACCACCCTACCGCAGAGACCGTCTATATGAATATCAAGGAAGAATTTCCGAATATCAGTCTCGGTACGGTATACCGCAATCTGTCATTACTGGCAGATATCGGTGAGATCCAGAAACTGTCCACCGGAATTGGACCTGATCGTTTTGACGGTAATCCAAAGCCGCATTACCATTTTATCTGCAAGGAATGCGGGAGCGTTCTGGATTTAAATGTAACGGGACTGGATCATATCAATGTTCTTGCCGCACAGGACTTTGACGGTGAGATTGAAGGACATGTGACTTATTTTTACGGAAAATGCTCTTCCTGTAAAGCCAAAAGACAGACTTCCTGATCATTTTTCCCAAAAAAACTTCTAAAATAACATAAAATAATGTTGACAAAAAGAAGTTTTTCATTTAAAATCAGTAATAGTTACTGATATCAATTTAAAGCACACAGTAATAGATTTCAAATAAGCGGGGAAATCTATTACAGCAGACAAATAACATTTTTCAAAGAAAAGGAGATTAAAATTATGGCAAAGTATGTATGTACAGTATGTGGTTATGTTTATGAAGGCGATGCAGCTCCGGAGATCTGCCCGGTATGTAAAGCTCCGGCTGAAAAGTTCAAATTGCAGGAAGGTGAGAAAGTATGGGCTGCTGAGCACGTAGTTGGTGTTGCAAAAGGAGTAAGTGAGGATATCGTATCCGATTTAAGAGCAAACTTCGAGGGTGAGTGCTCTGAGGTTGGTATGTATCTTGCAATGGCTCGTGTTGCTTACCGTGAAGGTTATCCGGAAGTTGGTTCCTACTATGAGAAAGCTGCATGGGAAGAGGCAGAACACGCTGCAAAATTCGCAGAACTGCTCGGTGAAGTTGTAACAGACAGCACCAAAAAGAACCTTCAGATGAGAGTTGACGCTGAGAACGGTGCAACAGCAGGAAAAACTGATCTTGCAAAACGTGCAAAAGCTGCAAACCTTGATGCAATCCATGATACCGTTCATGAGATGGCACGCGATGAGGCTAGACACGGAAAAGCATTTGAAGGACTGTTGAACAGATACTTCGGTTAATCTTTAAACCATATAGACAATAAGCATTTCAGAGGATAGACAGTTGTCAGCTGTCTATCCTTTTCGTTTGAAAATCAATATATATACTTTATGCCGGTTCCCCAAGTATGATCCGTATCAGGTTTTTATCCAGCATGATCGTCCTGTTCCACGGATTCACGATAATTCCCTTTGCCCCTTCTGCGGCAAGTACCGCGCGGAATGCCTGCTCAATTCCTGTTAAAAATGTAGACATTACACTCCCGCTTCCCTTTAATTCTTCCTCAAAACTGGTAAATGCCGCCCACCAGCTATTGCCGTCCGGCGTCTGCACTGCCTGTATCTGCATCTGGTTCCCGCCCGTCGGCGGTTCCACCGCTACGATAAACTGACCGCCCTCTTTCATGCGTCTGCGTATCACTGTCAGGGTATGCGCTAACATCTCTTCGCTTGCCTCCTGCTGCAGTGCCGCGATTGCGGTTTCTATTTTCTCATTTCCCTGTAATCCCTCATCGATTTTATTGTTATCCATAAAAGCTCCATTTCTATATGTAAAAAATTTTATTTTTTATACTATTGCCACTTGATTCAACTGATTATTTTACAACCACTTTTGTTTTATCTGTTTCATAAGCTGCTCTCCCTTTTCCCTACATATTATACCCTCCAATTTTCCTTTTCACAATCTGCTTTTCGCCGCACAGGGACAAAGAGTCACTTGTGAGTTACTGTTCACAGGCAGGCATTTTCTGAACTGAAAATGCCGTATGATACAGTG
>OOAN01000806.1_pt1 | contig 20542 bp, 17 predicted proteins | sample 1671301 | NCBI WGS metagenome assembly OOAN01 (sample SAMN06348142, study PRJEB24527) | human gut metagenome | biome: human gut; feature: ankylosing spondylitis patient; material: feces | host: Homo sapiens | place: China | collected 2015-10
CGTGGTCAACGTGAGCGATAATGGCAACGTTGCGCAAATCGTTACGAACCATAAATTTCTACCTCTCTATTTAAAAAGACTCATAAAAAACGAACGAACGTCATACAATCCTAAGTTTATAACAGAACAGGGTGGTTTGTCAAGATTGTATAAAAATTTTTTCTGCAATTCAGCATTATGCCCGTAAACTTCCCGCAGATTTGTGCGGCGTGTACCTTAAAAATATGCTATACTAAAACCATAAAACGAACCGGAGGTGTTTTGCATTGAAGCTGACATTTTTAGGCGCGAACCACGAGGTGACCGGCAGCTGCACCATGCTGGAAGCGGCAGGGCAGCGTTTCCTCATTGACTACGGCATGGAGCAGGGCAAGAATGTGTACGAAAACCAGCCCTTGCCCGTAGCCCCCGGCGAGATCGACTTTGTGCTCATCACCCATGCCCATATCGACCATACCGGTCTTTTGCCGCTGCTGGCGCACAACGGCTTCCGGGGCAGGATCTACGCCACCATCCCCACCGTGGAGCTGTGCGGTATCATGCTGCGGGACTCGGCGCATATTCAGGAGTTTGAAGCCGAGTGGAAAAACCGCAAGGGCAAGCGCTCCGGCGCAGAGCCGGTGGAGCCCATGTACACTGTGCAGGATGCCGAGGCCGCCTGCCGCCTGTTCCGGGGTGTGGAGTACGGCAAGCGTATCGAGCTTGCCCCGGGCATCGAGGCACGGTTCGTGGACGTGGGGCACCTGCTGGGCTCTGCCAGCATCGAACTGTGGATCACCGAGGGCAGCACCACCACAAAGCTGGTGTTCTCCGGCGATATCGGCAATCTGGAGCAGCCCATCATAAAGGACCCTACCTACATCCAACAGGCAGACTATGTGTTCATGGAGTCCACCTACGGTGACCGCAACCACGCCCCACGGCCGGACTACGTGGCAGAATTGGCAAAAATTTTGCAGCGCACCTTTGACCGGGGCGGCAACGTGGTGGTGCCCAGCTTTGCCGTGGGCCGCACACAGGAAATGCTGTATTTTTTGCGGGAGATCAAGGAAAAAGGGCTGGTCAAGGGGCATGGCAACTTCCCGGTCTACATCGACAGCCCACTGGCCACCGAGGCCACCCGCATCTTCCGGGATACAGACCCCGACTGCTTTGACGCCCAGACCCGCGCTTTGCTGGAAAAGGGCATCGATCCCATCAACGTGCCGGGGCTGCGCATCAGCGTGACCAGCGATGACTCCCGCATGATCAACACCGACCGCACGCCCAAGGTCATCCTGTCCGCCAGCGGCATGTGCGAAGCCGGACGCATCCGCCACCACCTCAAGCACAACCTGTGGCGGCCGGAATGCACGATCCTGTTCGTGGGCTTTCAGGCCGTGGGCACCTTGGGGCGCACCCTCATCGAAGGGGTGGACTCGGTCAAGCTGTTCGGTGAGCCCATCGAGGTAAAGGCGGAGATCTGTCAGCTGACCGGCATGTCCGGCCACGCGGACAAGGACGGTCTGCTGCGCTGGGTGAACGCCTTTACGGAAAAGCCCCGGCGGGTGTTCGTGATCCACGGCGAGGACGAGGTGGAAAACCGCTTTGTGGACACCCTGACCGAGCAGGGCTTTACCGCCTGTGCACCCTACAATGGTGCGCAGTGGGCCATCGGTGCCGAGGGTGCAGTCTGCCTGCAGGAGGGCACAAAGGTCCGTGTGGAGCAGAGGACAGGCGAGGGTGCAAACCGCGCCGCTACCGTGTTCCAGCGGCTGCTCAGCGCCGGCAAGCGCCTGCTGCGGGTCATTGAGCACAACGAGGGCGGTGCCAACAAGGATCTGGCCAAATTTGCCGACCAGATCAACGCTCTGTGCGACAAATGGGACAGGTAATGCTGCGGCCTTTTGCAGCAGAGCAGCCCGAGAAAAACGCAGCTGCGTCAAAAGCTTCCGGGCACACTGCACCACTGAAAAAAGAGGAGAGATTTTTGTAAAAAAACGTTGACAAGCGCCCCTCCGGCTGGTATAATAACCCATGTCGTCAGGCATGAGGATAAACATCTGGGGGTTTAGCTCAGCTGGGAGCCCAAGCAGTGCGCTCACGCACCCCCACAACTGAACTTCATAAAGCATTTCTTGTTTGAGCATCTCTTTTCCAGAAGCGTCCACTTCTGGAAAATTATGGGGGATTAGCTCAGCTGGGAGAGCGCTTGCATGGCATGCAAGAGGTCACCGGTTCGATCCCGGTATTCTCCACCATCGGCTCAAATGAGAGTTACAAACACCGTTGATTTCAAATCGAAGTCAACGGTGTTTTTGTGTTTGTCAGCAAGCAAGTTCATCGCTATTCTCCAAATACTGTGCAAGATCAAAGTTGAAGTCCACATGGATTTGGTATCCGCGATAAACTTCTACCCTGCGGATAAGCTGGCTGACGATCATCTTTTTTGCTTCAAAGCTGGCACTATCGTACAGGTCTGCGTAAGAGATCAATTCTTCGTACAGCTGCGATACATTTGCCATCAATTCAGCGTTTCGCTCCAGTTCTGCACTGGCTTCTTCACACAGAGTTTCCAACTCCGTGTGCTTCTTTTCCTGTGCTGCGATCATCTCGGCAAGAGTGTCTTTCGGAAAAGCACTCTCCCCTTTGATTACAGCCAGAATCTCAGTTTTTAAGGCGAGCAAGTCTTTTTCGGCCTTGTCGCGTTCTGCTTGAAGGGCTTGCAGATGGTTCTTGCGCTCCGCAGTTTCCTTCGCATAGCGGCTGGTGATAAGCTGCTCTTTTGGGATACCTCTCAAGCGGGAGAAAATCTGGCGAACCATCTTGTCGATGATCTCATCCAGAATGTGCATAGTGTAGCCGGTCTGCCCGGTGCAATCCGTCTGCTTGCGGAGTTTTCCGTAGCAGGTGTAGCGAATGCGGAGCGTATCGTCCAGAGTACCATCGGAGAGCTTACGCCATTTCCGGCTGGTCGTCAGGGCGAGCCTTGCACCACAGTGGCCGCAGTAAACGTTATTGGAAAGCAATGCCTGTCCACGGGTACGAAGAGGAACACGGTGTTCGGCTTCTTCCGCTGCGTGGGCAGAACGATCTTCCCGGATACGCTGTGCAGCTTCAAACTCCTCCTGCGGGATGATCTGGAGTTCGGGCATCAATTCGGAGCGGGCATCTCCGCAGCGGAGAACGCCCATGTAGGTCAGGTTGCCGACCATTCCTCGCAAGCTGCCCGGATGCCAGCACTTTCCAGAGCGGGCACGGTATCCAGCATTGTTCAGATAGGTGGCAATCTGCTGTGCGCCGTAACCCTCGTATACATATTTATCGAAGATCAGCCGAACGATTTCGGCTTCCTGCTCGTTGATATGCAGTTCGTAGAGTTCGTGCTTGCGCTTGTTGATGCGGCCACTTTTCACAAGGTCATAACCATACGGCGCACTGCCGCCCTTGAAGTGTCCTTCTTCCACAAGCTGCCGCAGACTGGTACGGGTACGGACAGAAGTTTTTTCGCTTTCGCCGTCTGCCTGCCAGAAGCGGATATAGTTCAGCAATTTGTCAGTGTGGTTGTCGAATCGCTGCTCACCCTCTTGGGTACTCCATACCCGGATGCCGTTTCGTACAAACCATTCTACGACAAATGGCGTTTCATCTGCGATGCGTCCGATACGGTCGAACATGAACACCAGCAGAATATCAAATTTGCCCTTTCGGGCGTATTCCTTGATGATTTGCAGCTTGTCACGGGCTTCTGCGCGGACTTTGTGGCCAGACACGCCTTCTTCTTGTTCTTCATGGACGATGACCCAGCCCTTTGCTTCGGCAAATTTGTGACACGCCTTGCGCTGCATGGGAAGGTCTGCTTCATGGTTCGAGTTGAAATCCACCTGCTTGTCAGTGGATACACGATACAGGCAGCAGACACGGTTTTTATTTTCAGTCATAGGGGGTTCCTCACTTTCGCTATAAAAGCGAGGATGAACGATATTCGGTTATCAAAGAACGGTTGGTCGTGGTTCATGGATTGCTCCGAATACCACTGCCATCCTCAGTATAGCGCGTTCTTTTGTCCTCGTCCACGATGTCAGCTGGTCTTTTTGGTATAGCTGGTGGCGAGCAGGATGTCACGGACACGCTCAAAGACACCCGGATTGGGTTCTTTTGCAAAATTGAGGACGACAGGATAGCCATTGATAACGGTATATCGGCGATTCGGGTCGTTATTGGTCACCGGAACGTTGCCAGCGACCTGCGAAAACTTATCGACCATTGTATCATCACTCCTATATATTGTAATTTTCAATATGTAACAAGGGACATCCGCAGCTTGCAGATGCCCCTTGGCAGAGAGAATATGTTTTAGAACTTCATCGGCAGAGCGTCCTTGCGACCTTTGCCGTTGTAGGCCATGTAGATGGGGAAAACGTATTTCTTCCATCCGGGCAGCTTGGCGGGATTATCCCTGCCGACACGGTAGATCTCCATAGGATGGACGCTGCCCAGCGCACGGATGAGCCGTTCTTCGCTGAACTCGCCGTGATACAGTTCCACGAAGTGCATCACGCCCCGCAGGACAGATGCACGGAACGAATCGGGCTTGCCCTCCCATGCGGCAACGATCAGCCGCAGCGATTCGCAGTAGATCTTCTCACCCATCTGGTTGTACAGCTTGAGCGCGGTGCCCACACAGCTGATGCGGTAGTCGCTCAGCTGCAGGCTGTCATAGTTGAACGCCAGACCAACCCGGTTGGTGGCTGCGAGAAACGCTTTGGAAGGAGCATCGCCGCCCACGACCTTGGCGCGCAGCTTGATGCCCGCTGTCAGGGGCGCGGCGTGGCCGTTCTGTTCAGCGAAGAACAGGGCTTCCTGCTCCATCGTCAGGCCGGTGTAGACCTTGCAGAGAATCGGCAAATCCTTGCCGCCATTGCGGAGGATGCGCCCCTCGATGGTGTGCTGACCGTCCACTACATAATACTTGCCATTGCGGAAGCTGACCTTCGGTTCGTTCGCAACGTATTCGTTGAAGTCGGCAGCAATCATTTCCACCCGCTTGCGTTGTACACCCCGCTGATAAAGTTCACGGGGATAAATCAGCATCTTGCTGTGAAGCACCAGCATCTGGTAAGGCGGGGTGATATTGAAAGAAGCGGCAAAATTGTTCGTGTCGTTTTTCAGGCGCATCGCATTTCCTCCTTGATTCGCCAAATGTATTTTTCGGCTTCAGTCAAAATCTCAGCCACCTGCTTCTTACGCTTCGGGCTGGTGAGCAGGCTGGGATTAAAGGTGAAGCTGTATTCGAGCCGCTGAATCATGGCATGAACAGCGGATTGCAGTTCGGTGTATAACATCATTTCTTCGACCGTCCCTGCGTCCTCAAAATCGGATTTGATGGGTGTGTAGGGATAGACGGGCGGTTTACCGTCAACCACTTCAGGCGGTGCGTAAGCCGCCGTGGAGCGGATGATGGGTTTCAGCTTTTGGATACTCCCCATCGGGTTCAGGGCAAGGCTGATTTTCACGGCATCATCGACCCGGCTCATTTCTTCCGGGGTGAGGTGTCCTGCAAAATTTTGGATACGGCTCTTGTCGATGGTGAAGATCTGTTCAGCTTGAACGATGGAAGGCTCCAGCTTTTCCGGTTCCACCAGACAATGGGTCGGCTGCGCAGCTTTCTTTTCTGTCTTACTTGTCAAAGTCGCAACGATCAAAGTCGGTGAATAGGCATTGCCCACATCGTTTTGCAGGATGACTGCAGGGCGGGTTCCGCTTTGTTCGGAACCGGTGCCGCTGCCCAGTCGAATAAAGTAGATGTCTCCGCGTTGGAATTTCAAAGTGGATTCCAATTGCGAACCTCCGTTTGGATATGTAAGAAGCCCGCTGTACCTCCTAGGCAGTGGGCTTCTGTTAAAGTATGAAAGCGGTTTTACTTATACGGTACGCATCACCTCCCCGGTGATTGGAATGAAGCACCGGCATCAGCGGTGCATGACAACGTAATCGTGACCGCGCCGGGTTTGGCAGACGGTGCAAACATCCATGGTCGGCGTTCAGCTTCATAAAGCGACTGCGTACCACCTCGGCTGGCTTATCGTCCCCGGCAATGCGCAGCGTCTTGCGGTTGGTGGCGCAGGTGTCCACCAGCAAATCTACGATCTGATAGATGGTGTCCTCATCATCCGGGCAGAGCCGGAGCAGGGTGTCTATCTCCAAAGACTGAGAGAAATATTCTTCCAAGTGTTCGCGCTTGCTCATCCCATCATCTTCTTCGGAATAGAAGGGATAAGTTTCACTCGTTTCAGTATTATTTTCATCAGTCTTATTACATCGTGATTTTGCAGGGTCTTGACTTGCGCTTTTGAAGCCTCCAGAATCGTGAAAATCACGATTCTGGAATATTGGTTTTGACGATTCTGCCGAAAAGTTTTTCACATACACCAAACTTGGCTTGCCCAAACCTCTGCGTTTTCGTTCAATCAAACCAAATTCTTCAAGTTCCCGCAGCAACTTGGTCGCTTTGTTGTCTGCGCAACACAATGCCCTCTTGACATCCTCAATTGTGAAGATGATGAACACCCGGCCCTGCTCGTCCAGCCAGCCATTTTTAGCAGAAAGGCTCATGCGGTCGAGCAGGATACCGTACAGTGTTTTGGCATCGGTTGACAAGTTCTGGAACCGTGACTCCTGAAACAGAGCTTTCGGGATGCGGTAGAATGAGAAAAGTTCTCCGGCTTGTCCATAGAAGTAATCAAGGGTCATGCGGTTGTGTCAAGGGCTGAAACCGACAGTGATACAGAAACATTGTAAAAACCTCCAGTGAAAAAAATTTTATTAGGATATGAAAAAAGCGCAACTTCGATTTTGCAGGTCGAAATTGCGCTTGGCAACATGTTATAATACAATGTCTTGACGAAAAACGGAATGGACGTATAATAAATTGTGTTATTTGAGAATTTTATATAATTTGCCCTTTGCACGGTCTCTCTGCTGGCAACAAACAAAATTTTATCGATCGAGGAGGAAAATTAATGGGATCAGAAACAATTTCTGCAGTTATGTCTGCTTTGGCTGTTATTTTAGGAATGATTGGTGCGATGTTTTCGGTAAAGCATACTGCTTCCAGTATAGAGAAAACGTCTGATGGTGACGCAAAAGAAGCAAAAGAGGCTGCTCAAAAAGTTCAGGAAGGAAATAAAGACATTATTTCTTTGATGTTGAATAATATGTCCGAATTAAGAGAATATTATTTCATTAATAAGCGGCAGGCTAATCGGGTGTTTAATGCAACATTGACGGCTTGTGTTATGGGTGGAATTATCTTTATCATTGGAAGTATCGTAGCATTTTGGGGTGGCCAGAAAGTATCGTTCTATACAACAATTTCCGGATGTGTTGTAGAACTCATTTCTGGCTTGTTTTTCTGGCTTTATAAAAGAACGATTGATCAGCTCAATCTTTATCACGAGAGATTGGGTTCAACAGAAAAGTATCTCACAGCGGTGCAGTTGGTTGATAAAATGTCAGAACAAGAAAAAGATAGTATGTATCGGTATATCATTGAAATGATGCTGATTGATAACAGTTCAAAGTGTCGTAAAAAAAAAGCCTCCGGAAAATAAGATACAAAATACATAATACATAATACTGTTGAACTTTGTGAAGGCTACTGAAGGAAAATTGTTGGCCTGCAAGTGATTTGTCGCATTTTAAATCAACCTATGACTTTACACCGTTTTCAAAAAAGAATGTTTGCCGCCCGGCTTTTCGGCAGGCTGCTGCATCATCCCCTTCAATGTACGGCGTAAGGTCGAAATTGAAAGTAATGTTGAGTTGATACCCACGATAAACCTCTACCCTGCGGATAAGCTGATTGACGATCATTTTCTTTGCTTCAAAACTGGCACTGTCGTAGAGATCAGAAAAAGAAATCAGTTCTTCGTACAGTTTTGATACGCTGTCCATCAGTTCGGCAGTTTTTTCCGTTTCTGCGTAGGAAGATTCATAAAGAACATCCAATTCCCGAAGTTTTTCCTCCTGCGCTGTAATCATCTCGGCAAGGGTTTCTTTGGGAAGGACGCTCTCACCTTTGATACAGGCAAGAATCTCGGCTTTCAGGGAAATCAAGTCTTTTTGGGCTTTATCCCGCTCTACCTGAATAGTTTGCAGATAATTCTTACGTTCGACAACTTCCCGCTCGTAACTCCTTGTAATGATCTGCTCTTTCGGGATGCCTCTCATTTTGGAAAAGATCTGACGGACTGATTTATCAATGATCTCATCCAAAATATGTACCGTGTAACCCGTCTGCCCGGTGCAGCCGGTCTGCTTATAACGAGCACTTGGGTTCTCGTCCACGATGTCAACCCACTTTCTTTGTGTAGTTTGCGATAAGCAGAATCTCCCGGATACATTCAAATGCTTTCGGGTTCGGTTTGTTGGAGAATTGAAGACAACGAGATTTCTGTCGATTGCTATAATAAGGAAAATGCACAGTGGGCGTTTTGCTGCCTGCTGTATGACCAGAAAATTGGGCTTTCAGGACAACAAATTAGTAAAAATGGCACTTGATAGAACAGCGAGTGAAAAAAGTAATCATATTTTGGTGTTTTTGTTGCATGAAGCGGCGGGATATGTTAAACTAGAATAAATTATATTAACTTCAGAATACCATCAGAAATGGAGGGCTCGCAAATGGCAATGCGGGATGATCTTGCACAGTCGGCAGAAGAACAAAATATAAAAACGATCCGTATCCTGCGCACGACACAGGCTGCGGACGTTAAGGAAATGGTCAAAGAATTCTTCCGCTTTATCGGTTGTCTGGTTCACGACATTCCAGTTCAGGCGAGGATACAGGATGTTGCTCAGATACTGAACGAGCCGACAAAGCATGATGTGGATCTAATTCTGACGACAGATTATGAACCTTGGCTGGCTACGCTGGCGGCAAATACTCAAAAACGTTTTCCGGAACGCAAAATTATCGGGATGTCCTTTGCGCTGGACGGCGGTGCCGTGCAGATTGACGGAAAAAGTCTTGTCCTGACGGGAAATCTGAAGCAAGAACGGATACAAAGCGTGATTGACAGATTGATCGACAGTATCTGGAATGATTCGGCAGATAAAGTGACCGCGGGAAGTCTGCGTCAAATCAATGTACTGTATCACCAGTATGAATTGTTCCACTATTTACAAATGAAACGCACCTTCCGCATTGCCAATATGAATGAGGTACTCAAACTTGGCGCAAATCACTATGATATCCCCTATAAGCCTTATATTAACCGAATGCTGCGGGCGTTTTTTGCGTTTCGGAGAGCTCTGCTGGACTTGCAGCCGAAAACCGTATATTCAATTTATGCTGCCATCAATGCGGCTCGAAAAATACGGGAGATATACAGTGCGTTATCAGAAAACTCGGAGTATCGGCGCAGGGAGGCAGTGCCGACCGTTAATGTAGCCATGCTGCTCCGTGAACTAAATGGCATATACCAGCGTGACCCGAATTATGCAGGCATGTACTATTTGGCGGCCTATCTCTGCCAGAGCGATGAAAATCGGATATTGGATGCGTATAATTATTATAAACGAGCTCGAGAACTGAGTTTGGAGGAGACCGATGGTTTTTATGCATTTGGCATTTATCAGTTGGGACACTATCTCAGTAACGAGTTGGATGAACCAAAGCTTGCGCTGGCGCTTTATCAGGAGGCAGAAGTCAAGAATCGGCGCTGCTATCAGGCTGCTTTTCAAATCGCCCGCTGCTATGCGGAACAGGGCAGATTTGAACAGGCTGCAAATGAGTTTACAAATGTCATTGCAATCTTATCCAATGGCTTGGAACTGGAAGAATTGCCAGCAGATCTTCCCAGTAGGAAAAAAGCTGAAGTTGACGCATTTTATAGGAAAGGCTTTGGCGGCTGGGAATATCTCTCACTAAAAGAAATCCAGTATCTGTATAAATCCTATATCTGGCTTGCACGGATTGCAATGTATCGGAGACAAAAGCAGGAAGGGGATTGGTATACACGGAGAGCACTTTCTGCAGCGATTGCCTATTGGTGTGCACCGATGCTGCAAAGATGCTGTGATCCTAAAATCTGGAATACAGTGCGGCTGTTCCACGTACAAGGGCTGCCTGTCCGTGCGCTGTTTGTTACACTCAAACGAGCTACAGTCATCACCGGAGCCACAGATTCCTTGAAAGCGCAGATTGAAGAGAATGTCCTGCATTATCAGGATATGTACAAAAAAGAAGAGCCCTTATCCGCACAGTAAGAAGTATGATTTGAAAACAGAATCAGGTGGGAGACGTTAAGATGGGCGAGCAGAATCAGAGACAGACCACGAAAAGGACAGAAGGCGTGTTTTTGTATGATGCGCTGATGAATGATACCTATGTTTTGGAAGAAAGTCAGAAACCGGCCTTTGCAAAGCAGTATCGAAGGGCAGCAACCATCGTGTGTGATGCTGTATGCAGAGCAATCAAGGATGTGAAAGAACAGTCGAATCGGAGAGAATCGCACCAGCGTCATGTAAACAATCTCATTCCGATTATTGGTGAGCGCGGCACCGGCAAAACTTCTGTTATGCGGTCATTCTGCTGTGCATTGGAGCGCTATAATGGCATTACCTTAGCACCAGACCCGGTGTTTCCTTGCTACGATCTAAAATTGGATGAGCAGGCGCGCCAGAACATTGCAAATGCACATTTTCTGGTGCTGGATGTCATCAATGCCGGTGAGCTGAAAGGGCAGGATGATATTCTGGAAATCACCCTTGCCCGAATGCAGAACATCCTGAAACAGGAAGTAGAGTATGGTGCTCGCGGTACCTCGCAGGGCAGTTTGGAAGAGCTGCGGCGGTTATTGCAGAAATTTGAGACTTTGTACCGGAATCTGCGGTATCTGAACAGCCCAAAACGTGATTCGATCCCGGAAGGAGAGTCGGCACTGCGTGCTCTACAAAACCTTTCTAGCAGTCAAAGTGTGATCTGGGAGTTTGAAGATCTGGTCGAAAGCTATTTGGACTATTTTGACCACAAGGCACAGAACGAATATCACATGCCCGGCCGGAAGAGCTTTCTTGTCATCGCGCTGGATGATGTGGATCGTTACACCAATAAAACAGATAAAATAAACGGCAAAAATGCTTATACATTGCTGGAGGAAATTTACGAACATCTGACGCTGCCGCGTGTGCTTGTGCTGATGACGCTGGATGAAGAGATGCTACGCACCAGCGTGGAACGGTATATAGCCTCTGCGTTTGGAATAGAGGAGACACAGAAAAAAGTACAGGCCAGTCAGCTGCTTGCCAAAATTCTGCCGACTTATCACCGCGTTTATACACCCAATTATACGTACAATATCTGGACGGGTGTAGGAAATAAAAAACAGCAGATCTATGTTCGTCTGCCCGAAGCAATGCAGCAGGAGCTGGTGCTGACAGAAGAACCGATCCCGGCCAAGAAGCTGAATCTCTGTCTATTAGCAGAGCGCGCAGGTGTCTATTTTGATGCACTGGGGGAAAAGCAGCATTTCTTTGAGCAACGGAACATTCGGGAACTGCATGACTTCCTGCGCAAACTAGATGAAATGGAACAGCCGAACCAGCCGGATGCCGCAGAAAATGAAACGATTCGAGAAGAAAACCGTCGGCGGCTGCTGGAATATCTGAACGATACGTTCTATGTAGAAAAACTGAGCGGTGCGGAACAGGACGACTACAAAAAACGGCTGTGTTTTTCCATAGACCGCCGTAGCGAGGAATTGCTGTATGATATTCGGATAAATCGAAAAAAGCAGGAGAAAAAGCCAAATTTTGAGATTTCTGCAGAAGGCTCAATTCTGAAATTTGAAACGAATGAGGAAGATATTTCAGAAGGATTTCGCTATAGCTACGGAGAACTGATCTATAATTTGTATCATGCGACCCGGGAGGGTGATTATTCCAAGGAGATGATCCACTGCATCCTGGCACTTTACTCCGTGGAACTAAATCAGATATATGGCTCGGTTCGTGCTACACAGGAGAATGAAGCAGACCGGAAACAGGCTGCAAGGCAGCTGCAAAAGTTTATCGGACCATCGGTGACAGGCCGCTGGATCAATAAGATGCTGCCCAAAATCATGTTCCGTTATGAGGATGAAATGACCGGAAAAATGGAGCATTTTAAAACGCGAGATTGTTGGGCTTACAATAAGGCCAGTCTGGATGAAATGGTCGTGTTCAGACGTCCGTTATTGTCGAAAAAGGAAGATACAGCGTATCTGCTTCGTGTGGTAGAAATGATGCTGATGCTCTTTACGAATCTTCCGCATCCGTATAAGAAAATTGAAAAACCCACATTGCAGATCACGGCTTCCGGAAAGGAGATTTTGATTAAAGCAAAAAGCTCTAAGACACTTTGCTTTAATGTGTTGAATTTTTGTGTAAATTCGTTCCGATGGGAACAGTATTTTAACTGGGTGGATGATTTGTTCAAGGAGGCAATCAAGGAATACTTTAAAGTTAACAGCAATCTAAAAGCCGCAGGTTTCACGTCTGTGGCGCAGCTGGAAGAAGAACTAGATACATTCTCGCTACGGAATCAGTACAAAGCCTGGGATGCCCGGTACGGTTCGCTGGCACTTCCGCTGCAGCAGTTTGACCTGACCTACAATCTGTTCAAGCGGCTGGCAAATGATACGAGTGATATGCCGACGAGTATCCCGGATGCCGATATGCTCAAATGTTGCGGCTGGCTATACGGCAAAATCTCGCATCGGTTGCGGGAAGAATCCGATGTTTACGGTGGAATCTTGGGAGATGCTAGCTTTGAAAAGATCTTTGAAGGCTGCCCGTTCGTAGCTCGGATGTTGGCGCTGAATGCTGACAAGGATTATCCACCGCTGTTCCAGACCATTGAGATGCCAGAAGAGGAGCAAAAGTACGATACGGACGTTTTGAATGGCTTCTTCAGCAAGCTTGCGCAAAGTGCATCAATTCAGGCGCAAAACAACAATGAGTCAGCGAAAAATGAAAATGCGTCTATGCTGGAACAAAGCGATATGGACGCTGAAAAGACTAAAAAAGCGCAGCAGACGGAAGCCATCATAAAAGACCTGAACCTTAGTCCGAACGGTGGGCAGCAGGAGAAGCAATAATGGAGGAAAAAGATTCATTCTTTCTGCAAAGCCTTGCCCGGCTGAGCAGAGCACTGTTCTGTCAGGTCGATTCGCAGGATATTCTGGATGGAGCACTCTTTTTTGACGATATCTCGTTTCAGACGGCAGCGGATTATATGATGCTGGATCCGGATACTTCGTTGCGCTACAGCCGGATGGAATGCCGTAAGACTGCCGAATTTGCAGCAGATTTTGTCTGTGAGCGGCGAAAGCGTCACTTCTCCGGGCCGCAGGAGATCACGGGATGTCTGTCAGCCTTTTCAATTCTGGTCGTGCTGGCAGAACTGCTGCTTCGGCCGGATGAACCGGTGGTCTGCCGGTATGAGCAGCTGATTCCGTGGCGGCAGATTACAAAAATGTTGGGCGAGGAACTGCCGACAGCGGCTATGTATGCACAGAAGGACTTGGACAGCGGCATAGCTGGACGAAAGAACTTTGACTGGGCTGCTGTCATCGGCCACGACAACAGCCCGCTGAATGCCGTGATGGAGCGGGGCATTTCGGAGCACCACTTCCACCTGTTTTCCTCCCTGCCTTATTTTCAGGTATCGTGGGTCAACCTGATGAATGCAGTGAGCTGGAACTATTATCTGGATAACCTGCGACGTATTGAGCAGCAAAGCAAGGTCTGGCAGAAGGATGATTACATCACAGCACTTTTGAACCACAAAGCGGATCGGGCCGGAACGTCAACACTCATTCTGCACCAGATGCAGGCGGCATTGATTCGGATATATTTGTTTCAGCGGTTGTGTGAGCCGGTGCCGTATATCCAAAAGCCGCCTTTCGGCGGGATGGATCGGGTCTATCGCTTGCTGCGGAACCCGGAACTGTTGCAGTTAACGGCAGCAGAGATTCAGGATGAAATCGCCTTTTGGCAGGATACGCCAGGCGAGGATTATGCATTGAACCAAACGGCAAACAACAGAGTTGAAGACGCTCGACAGTTCCGTGGCGAACGCTGGTTTTTGTATGCCATGCTGCGGGACATCTATGCAGAACTGCACAGCCGCAAGCTGAGCCGGGAAGAGCATAACCTGTTTTATGCCTATCTCTGCTTGCAAAACGAGCTGCGTGCCCAGATGGTGCAAATCAACGGCTATGTGGGCTTTGATAACTTTCAGGTGTATGAGCGTCGGCGTGGCTACTTTTTCCCGCCGGATGCGGAATCGCTGTGGCTCAGTGCGCGGCTGGCCGTTCGGGAACCGCTGCTGAAGGCACCCTATCTGCGGGAGTTGGAAGTGCGAGTGTCTCCCTCTGATACAGCATTGGGAAATTACCAATGGATTGCTCAGCTGGATCGGGCCATTTACGGGCCGGATGCATTGCCGGGAGAACCGGAACCGCCGGATCTGCGCAGCCGGTATTATTACGTTTATCATTTTATCAAGCGACCAGATCGCACCACAGCGCGGCTGTCGGCTGCCTGTCAGAAGAACGAACTGCAATTGCAAGTGCAGCAGTACCGGCATGAAGATCTGCGTAGCAAGCTGGAACGGCAGGCTAAAGCGCTGCTGGCGTTCCGGGAAACATATCCGCAGACGGCCTGCCGGGTGCATGGCATCGATGCTGCCTCGCAGGAAATCGAGTGCCGCCCGGAAGTGTTTGCGCCTATTTTTCGGATGCTCCATGCGCACCAGCCCGCCAAAACCTATCCGATGGCTCCGCAGCTGCCACAGCTCAGAAAGACCTACCATGCCGGTGAAGATTTTCTGGATGTTGTGGACGGTCTGCGTGCCATCGACGAATCCATCCACTTTCTGGAACTGGGATACGGTGACCGCATCGGTCATGCGATCGCGCTGGGTATCGATGTGGCAGAATGGTACGAGAATAAAAAGCAGCAGATCGTGCTGTCTAAGCAGGATTATCTAGATAATCTGGCATGGATGAACCATGCGCTGACACAGTATCATCTGGAATGCGCTGACACGCTGCGCGAATTTTTAAGGAGCGAATTTGACCGCTATTTTCATGAGGTATACCAGCTGCATGGAGAAGCATCGCAGGATCTGGAGACCTATTACAAGGCATGGTGCCTGCGCGGTGACCATCCTTCCCTGTACCGCAACGGCGTTTATGAAGCGCCACCTATCCCGGTGGATGATCTTGACCGCTGCCGCACCAATTTTTCGTTCCCACAGCCTTTTTCGGAGCGGTATATCCAGGAGAGTGCAGCGCTCTATTACCGGTATCACTATGATCCCTTTGTAAAATCGGCTGGAAAGACACAGATATCTGTACGAGTACCAAAGATTTACAGCAATGCCTGTGCGCAGATACAGGCGTGTATGCAGCGGGAGGTGGCAGACCGCGGTATTGCAATAGAGACGAATCCTTCCTCCAATGTGCTCATCAGCACGTTCCGCGAGTACCACAAGCATCCGATTTATCATTTTTACAATAAGCATCTCGTCCATGGCACAGAACAGGATGCCTGTGCGCAGTTGCATGTATCCATCAACACGGATGACAACGGCGTGTTTTTTACCAGTATAGAAAACGAGTACGCCCTTATGGCCCGCGCGACTGAGCTGATTCTGGATGAGGAAACGGAACGCCCACGCTACAAAAAGGCAGATATCTACGAATGGCTGGATGATATCCGCAAAATGAGTAATGAGCAGGGCTTTCCGGGAGGTATAGAAGAAGAGAGGATAGAGCATGTTTAGAAAACAGAAGGACTACCCGCTGACTAAAATGGAAAAGCGCATTCTGGAGGAATGGGAAACCGCCTGGAAGGGTGCGCAGGGAGAAGATGACGACGAGAACACACAGACAGATGCAAATAAGATGCTCTATGATCTGGTGCGGGAAAACTACAAGATCTTTGCCCGCAAGGCGGCTCGGAACCGGGACGATAATTTTGCACAGAAGAATTGGCTGCTCTATGGCATCGGGATCGCGGTGTTCGTGGAAAGCATTCTGCTGTTGCTGCTGACGATTTACTGGGAGAAGATGGAGTGGAGCAGCAGTGGCCTTATAATGTATGTCGTCTATTTCAGTGCGTTTCAGGCAATTCTGTTCTGTGCAGCAGGCAAAAAGATCGCCGTAGACAAAAAGCAGGAGACATGGGCGCGTCATACAGATGCACTGGGAAGGTTGCAAGATGCTATGGTTCGGTATACGCAGGGTCTTTCGCCTTATGAAGGGCTGAACGACGAGGAAAAACGGAAAATGTTCGCTCGACGTTTTTTGCGCATCGTAAATCTGAACCGAAAAAAATTCGTAAAGAACATGGAGAGCAAGGAAGCTGACCTGACAGATCTGCTGGAAAAGCTGAAACTGACCAAACTGTAAACAAATAAACCAAGAACCGGGTTTTCCCGCAAAGGGAGCTACATCGTGGTGGGTGCGTTGTACAGAGGAGCGAGCAGATATTGTTTCATATTACGGATTGGGCTGCTGTTCTCTGCAAGGCACTTCAGCACAAAGCGGATATGGTCGGCGTTCAGCTTAATAAGCCGGCTGCGTACCACCTCGGCGGGCTTATCGTCCCCGGCAATGTGCAGCAGCTTACGGTTGGTGGCACAGGTATCCACCAGCAAATTCACGATTTGGTAGAGGGTATCTTCATCATCCGGGTAAAGCCGGAGAAGAAGGTCTATCTCTAAAGAGCACGAAAAATATTCTTCGAACAGTTCGCGATTCTTCATCTTCTCCGATTCGTCGGAAAGGATAAGATTCGTATTATTCATCTCTTTTTATTCTCTTTCTTCTTAATACCTCGTGATTTTACCGGGTCTTGACAAGCGATTTTAGAGCCACAAGAATCGTCATTATCACGATTCTTGACACTCTCCTTTGAAGATTCTGCCGAAAAGTTTTTCACATACACCAAACATGGCTTTCCTTGCCCTCGACGTTTTCGTTCAATCAAACCAAATTCTTCAAGTTCCCGCAGCAACTTGGTCGCTTTGTTGTCTGCGCAACACAATGCCCTCTTGACATCCTCAATCGTGAAGATGATGAACACTCGGCCTTTTTTGTCAAACCATTCATTTTTAACAGAAAGGCTCATACGGTCAAGCAGGATGCCGTACAGAGTTTTGGCATCGGTTGACAGATTTTGAAACCGCTGCTCCTGAAAAAGAGCCTTTGGAATGCGGAAGAACGAAAAAAGTTCTCCGGCCTGTCCGTAAAAGTAGTCAAGGGTCATACAATTCTGTTAAGGATGAAAAAACAACGATGGTTCATTGACATGGTTGACAAATCCTCCTTATAGATAATTCGTGCAAACAAAAAGCGCAACTTCGATTGATGAAAATCGAAATTGCGCGATGTAACTTAGCCGGGGGAGAAAAGTCATTTGTCGGGGTCGTTTGACCACAATTTGACCACAAAAGGAATGAAACGTCTTGACATCAAACGAAATAGAATGAAAAAACGGATTCTGAAATTAGTGATATAGCGTATATTGTGTGCCGTTTTGACCAACATGTCCACGAGTGGAGCACAATGGGGTTCAAGAGGCCGTGAGTTCGATTCTCGCCACTCGGACCAAGAGGTCCAACGATTTCGCAACAGAAGTCGTTGGACCTTTTCTTTTTTTGTGCCTGCGGCAGATGGCTTTTTTGCGTGCGACAGGAGAAACGACGGCAGAAATAAAACACAAAAAATTTGTAGGATATGTAGAATATCGCGCTTGAAATTGTGCATTTCTCCCAATAAAAACCTTGAAAACGTGTCAATCCTGAGAAAAAATAACCGCCTTTGTTTACAAAACGGTTACAGGCTGGTATACTTTATGGCAGTGAAACGTGAAAAACGATGCCAGAAAAGGGAGGAGCGACCAGACCGTGAATACCGCAGCGCCAACGACCGCACATAAAAAACTGGTGGGCATTCTGCTCACCATCGTGTTTGCACTCACCTGTCTGCCCGCAGCACTGGCTGTGGACCTGAATGTGGATGCCGGGTTCTACTTCAAGCAGAGCCGGGGCGGCACCTGCACGCTGGCTTCGGCTGCCATGATGCTGCGCCGCCGCGCTTACTTTGACGGACGGACCGACTGGGTGGATGTGACGGAAAACAGTGTGCGCTCCACGGCCTGGTCCAATGGTCTGGCCCACAGCTTTACATACCGGGAGATGCAGGTGGCCTATGCGACCCTGCCCTCCAATCATCAGGAAAAGACCCAGCTGCTCATCCAGCTGCTGGCTCAGCACCCGGAAGGCATCGTCCTGTACGACCGCACGCAGCCCCATGCCGTGTTGCTGACCGATTATACGAACGGCGTGTTCTATTGTTCCGACCCGGCCGGGAACATCTCTTCCGGCCGCATCCCGCTCACCAGCTCCAGCGTGTCCATTGCACAGGCGTCCTGCTACTGGTATGTGAGCGCCGACCACAACGGCGCAGCCCTGCAGGCAGATGACCTGCGGCTGGAAGGCATGCGCTATCCGGTCAATATGCACACCGGCAGCGGCATGGCCCTTACCGGCACCGCCAACAGCACTTCCGGCAGCACGTTGGAAGGTGTGCAGGTGGCCATCCTGGACGAGAACGACAAGATCGTGCAGTCCGCGCAGGCCCAGGTGGGCGGAACCAGCTTCTCCCTCAAGACGCTGGACGACCAGATCCGCTTCGGTGAGCTGCCCACGGGCTGCTACACCTACATGGTCATCGTGACCGAGTCCAGCGGCGAGACTCTTTGCTTCGCCAGCGACTTCACCGTTTCGGATGCCGCCACCAGTACCGCTACCTATTGGTCGGTGCAGGACCCCGACGGTACCAAACTTACCGACCAGACCATTACGGCCACGGCGGAAGAAACGATCCAGAGTACCCTCGACTGGTTGTCCGGCCTGTTTGGCTGATCCCTTCTGCATGCATTTCACAGAGCCTGTCTCCTTCGGGAGATGGGCTCTTTTTTTATCCGGACAGGGAAGTTCCGGGGTAGTAATGGGCCAGGATGTCGGCAAAGTTCTGCCCCTGCTCGGCCAGTGCCTTGGCACCCCACTGGCTGAGCCCCACGCCATGGCCGTAGCCTTTTGTGGTAAAACAGAACGTACCGCTCTCATACCGGACCGTGAAGCAGGTGCTGCGCAGGCCCAGCGCCTGCCGCAGGGCCGTACCGGTGATGCGCTGCCCGCAGACCGGCAGGGCAGCAACATAACCGGCGGCGGTGTACTCCGGGGTGCCGAACCACTGCTCCGGGGCGGCAAGGTCAGCGGTGAGGCCCAGGGCAGCCAGTTGCTGTGCCGTCTGCTGTGCCGAAAGGGTCAGGGCGTACTCGTAATGGTCGGCGGCAAGGTCGGTGCTGCTGTCCACCGAAACAAGGTAGGGCAGGGCGGTGCCCCAGACGTTTTCGCTGGTCTCGGTGCGGCCATTGGAGATGGCAAAGTAGCTGGCACAGGCAGGGGCACCGTCGCAGAGCAGTACGGTATGTTCCACCTCGTCCACCAGCGCGGACAGACGGGCATAGTTGGTCTCATAGGCAGTGCCCCAGTAGCTGCGCAGCACCGGGTCAGTCAGGCAGCCCTGCCGTCGTGCCGGGTCGGCCGTCAGCCAGCCGATACTGTCCGGTGCGGCATGGTCGCGGCAGTACAGCGCGTAGCTGTGGGCGGCAACGGCCTGTGCCTTGAGGGCCTCGTCCGGCCAGCTCACCGGCATTTCGGCCGCTACCGCGCCGATGAGATATTCCCGGCGGGACAACTCCAGCACCTGCCCGATGGAGGCATCCTGAATCAGGAACCGGTCCGCTTCACCGGCGTAGGCAGCGGAGATTTCCGGGGTGGAAGCAGTGCTCTCCGGTGACGAAAGCGGAAGGCGGACCGTGGAAACGGCAGGCCCCAGCACCGCGCGGGTGAGGTGGTAGGCGGCCAGAGGCAGGGCGCATCCAAGCACCAGGAGCAGAGTGCACAGCAGCAGAAAGGCTTTTTTCATAACGGGATCTCCCTTGCAGCGTGAAAAAGATTCTGTCTCCAGTATAAAAAGACCTGCCTGCAAAACCCTGCGAAAAAACGCTGCCCGCAAAAATGAAAGTCGTTTGGCACGGGACGGTGAGAAGTGAACACATTGCGCTTGAATTTGCTGCACAAAAGCGATAATATAAGATTATGTCCATCAGTGAGGATGGCAGGAAAGTATGGGAAAGTAAAAAATAGGAACCGGAAGAAAGGAGAGATCCCCCGTGAATTTTGCACATGCAGAAGTGGCGACCCTGGACCCCACCACGATGCGGACCCTGTGTGAGGAGTACATTGCCAACAACTACATCGACCCCGAGACCAGTGAGCGTCTGGGCGTCAAGCGCGGTCTGCGCAACCCGGACGGCACCGGCGTGCTGGCCGGCCTGACCAACGTGTGTGACGTTGTGGGCTACAAAAAGGATCAGGAAGGACATGTGATCCCCACCCCCGGCAAGCTGATCTACCGGGGCGTCAACATCAACGAGA
>OOAN01000810.1_pt1 | contig 20508 bp, 11 predicted proteins | sample 1671301 | NCBI WGS metagenome assembly OOAN01 (sample SAMN06348142, study PRJEB24527) | human gut metagenome | biome: human gut; feature: ankylosing spondylitis patient; material: feces | host: Homo sapiens | place: China | collected 2015-10
TGTCTTTTAAATCCCGATTAATTACCTGAAATCCGTTTAGCATATAAATTCCTGGTGTGGTGTTCAATACAGGAGCTTCAAACGAGGAATATAGGTGGTCATTTTCTGGAATTTCTTTTTCACTATTTATATCTGAAACAACCCCTTCTTCTTTTTCACAAATATCTTGTTGCGGAATAGATATAGCTTCTTTCTTATCATGCTTTCTGCTATTCCACAGTCTCCACCCAATTCCTCCTAAACCTGCTACACAAATACATACAAACAGTAATTTCCACCAAGTCCCCCTGTTTTCCTGTACTGTTATATTTTGAATAGGCAACACTGGAGATGCAATAGAATAAATATTAGCTTCATAATTATTCCCCTCTACTTGGTGAACTGTTACAGCGTAATAACATTTTTCTGAAGCAAGATAAATTAAATCTGCATGAGAATTAACATCTAAGAAAGTATAAGGTATTGTATCACCTAAAACAGTTTCTTGTCCATTCTCCAAATTTAAATCTTTCAAAACTAGAGAAGATAGAAAACGACCTGAAGAAAAAAACAATCCTTTTGCATGTTCACCTTTTTCTATTTCATCAACTATCAACGTAGAAGCAGCTACCTCATCACAAAGATTCTCCGGCATAGCCCACTTTTTTTCCAAAGAATAATCATTCAAGTTCAATTTATACAAATCCTTATAATGAACGACCCCATACTCCTGTTTGCCCAAGTCATTTCCCAATCCTCCATAAATATAAACCAGCGAATCGGTCTTCCCTATGGCACTCAAATAGCGAGGAGTAATCACATCCGGCAACTCTCCCTTTATCACTTCACCCGATAGAGATATTCTATTCAACTCACGGGTATACAAATGAAATCCATATCCCAGAATTTGTACAATTGATGAATCTTTTGGATTGAAAAACCGATTATGTTGTGTATAAGAAGACTGCCTTTTCCGTTGGATAGGAATAGACCAACTTTTTGTTTGAAAATTGAAGAAAGACAAATTCTCCCCATCAGGCTTCTCAAAGTCATAATAAACCAACTGGCTACCTTTATCTTTCAAAGGAACAAAAAGAAACTGGTTAGTAATCCGATTTACATCAATCAATGGCGAGAAAACATATTCTTTAGTTGTACTCCGTATTAAATCATATTTGACAATACGATCTTTTGCAATAAAATAACATGCCGACTGATCTTCACACGGGACAGGAAAAGTCTTGGATGAAAAAGATAACGTTTTCCTATGTTTCCAATACATATGACTATTAATAATCCATTCCGGATTTGATATAAAAGCTGTCATCTGCCGAAACTTGTCCTGAAGCAAAGTGTCAGATACTGCTTGCTCCAACGACCATTCATATTTTATGCTCCCAGGTTCCAGACCAATCTGTACATCTTTCAAAATAATAGGTGCCACGTCCGAAGTTGTGTAAGAAGCTAATTTATTAGCACCAAAGCAGACTTTAACAGAATGATTATCCGGGGCAGCAACTTTCTCTTTAGAAATAAGAGAACCATTATTTCTGACATATAACGTATCATTTTTATACTCCAATTCTATCTTTATCCTATTCCACTCATGAATATCGATAGTCGCAGAAGAATGTATCTTTCCTAAATATTGCTGGTCTTTAATCAAACACAAATAAGGCTCTTCGTTCACAGGATTAACCAATATCAGATTGAGGCTATTTTTATTGTCAACAATCATACGGCATACATAACCAAAATGCTCGCCTTTTTCCCTAATCTTCAAATCAAAAGAAACAGATAAATAATCTTTGAATCTCACTCCCTGATTGCCGGACGGTATGATAAATGAAGTACGTTCATCTTTTGAATATTCATAAGCACGAAAAGAAAGGCCTCCGATATTTTCACCACCCCAAATGATTATAGTCTTCGAGATAAATAAAATATAAAATAACAGTCGGATATATTTCATAGCAAAAGCTTATTTGAAGCAAAGATATAAAAAATATGTTTTTTCAATCTTAGGATATTAAAATAATATAGTTACTCTGCACCAATAACGAAATATATCCGGCTATTATACTCCACATCCCTATCGAACCGGCATCCGGGATGAACGCAGTTCTCCTCTCAAATATTTAGCAGCTTCACCTGCCAGCCAAAGATAATGATCGGGTGCTTCTCCTTCATAAGTTATAAAAGAACTTTCACCCACCGGAGGTGTATTTGTACATTTAAAGAAAGCTGTCCCCTCATCTATCTCATCAAACATTGCCAAATAAAGGCTTTCTGCTCCTGCATCTACAGCACCTTTCACCTGTTTCCAGAAGAAACGTCCCCCTAATCTCGGAATCATGTTCTGCGGAGCATCCTTTTTCATGTTATGCCAACTAAATCCCGGAAACAACACCGGCATATAATCTTTACCATTCGCTTTGCACCACTTTATATCTTCCTCTATCGATTTACGATATGGCTCATACGTATTATTATCAAAACGTCCTACCAACCATGGATGAACAATATCCGCCTGTTTTACCAGTTCAAGCAATCGCGTATCAGAGACAGCATCTATCGTTAATGTCCGCCAATGAGTAGGTACACCTACCAATATGGAACAACCTTCACTCTTCAGGAAATCAATGATTTTCTTTACCTGCTCATATCCATATTTACGGCGATCATTAAACCCTATTCCCCAAACAGCAACTAACGGTTTACCATGATGATAAACATAATGATTGTTGTTCCGGGAAACTAGTTTATACTTCTCACACAGCTCTTTCCAGTCACATATCAATATATCTTCTTCACCGGCTTCCATACCGGAAAGGTCATACATCAGGCAAATTGCCCGGTCATACTTTTCTGCCGAAAGAACAGCATTATTCAGTATTTTATTATAATTATCCTTCCCTTTCTGATTTCGTATAGAAACAACAAAACGTTGCATAAATACCCCATCAATTCCATATTGCTTCATCCATTTAAAATGCAGATCTGTAGTAGAAGCATCATACGAACTAAAAACCTTTGCTGGTGTCTCATCAGGTAACTTAAAAGCCGTTTCATAGGTTTTCTCATATTCAGAAACATCCGGCCAAAGATCAATGGTACACTTGCCCGGTTTGAACTCTTTTTCTTTTTCAAAATGTTTCCAACCTAAACCAGCACCGTCTTCAGGAGTATTAAACCAGCCCTGATACCCTGCCATCACTAAATTCCTTATTGATTTGAAACGGACACGACTCATTGACTCCGTCGTTTTTGTCGCCGGATCAGACATCACCACCTCTTTAGGAAATTGATTTAAGGCAATAAATTCACTGATAAACCGATCCGGATATACTTTCACAAGATTCATTCCTTGATACCCTGTCCCCAGTACCTTTCCTACCGGACCTATCGTTATCATTTCCATATTGCCAACCTTTCCATAAGCATTGTTATGTAAATGCCCCGCAAATATTGCGTTTACTCCATATTTCTGAAACAAACGCACATATTTCTCTCGCATAGGCAAAGAGAAATTCGAATAATTCACAGGTTCATCCATCCGCTTTAGAAAAACAGAGCAATGAGTAAAAACAAACTTGAATCTGGCATCCTTCGTTTTCTGTAATTCCTGTTCCAGCCACTTAAATTGAACTTCTTCCCTCTCCTTGTCCTCTTCTTTTATTATATTTGAATCAATACCTATAAATGCACAATCACCATACCTGAATGAAAAATGGGTTTCTCCGTAGTTTTTTTTATAATTATCTATAGAAGCTCGGCTGACCTTACCTATATCGTGATTTCCCGGAATCATATAAACCTTTACTGAAGAGTCTATTTGAGCAATCATCGACTTATAAGCAGCAATCTGTTCCTTACTCTTCGAATTATTTACAAAATCACCGGTTATCACCACAAACGGAGGTTTTAACTGATTTATAGCTGTCACAGCCTTATTCATAGCCTCTGTTTCTGCCGAAATACTCTTATTATTATCCATGAAGCCAAATTGGGGATCACTTAATTGCAAAAAGAAAAAGGGAGCAGAATCCGCAGCTATCCCATGAGATACAAAAACAGCCAAGAGAAAACAAACGACCGATATTATTTTCTTTCTCATAAATTATTTATTGTTATCACGAGATACGACGATCTGCCTGATACATCGTATCCCGTTATTAATAACTATTACTTCTTAAATTGATTTCTGGTTATCTTCAGAAATTCGGATTTGTTTTCCTCCGTCGGTTCCAAATTCGTTCCTTTCTGGTAATTATTCCATGAATTGACTAACACAATGTTTTTACTTCCGATATTCCGTTTAGCTACATTACAGAAATTAATATAATCAGTAGTCTCTCCATCTTGCCCGAAAGTATATTTATAACTTGAAGTTGAATTGATACGGTCATTATAAGAAGGAAAGATACAAGGAACAAAGTCTGTATTCCATTTGGATATTGTAGTCTTCCAATTGGACCAATTCAAATCAACAAAACTGAAAAAGGCATAATAACGGTCATACATATTCGTTGACCAGTCGTTCACTGTCACTCCATCAAAAGAAGCAATCTGATGTTCCTCATAATTCACCGGAGCTACCCAACCGGTAGTAAATTCTCCAATCGTATAAAGATCATACCCCAATTCTGATACAGCCTTCTTTAATGCTGGGATGACCAAAGAATAATCAATACTCTTCAATGCAGAAGAAGAAAGGTTAGACGGAGTTATTAGAATAACCGGTCTTCCGTTCATTTTATAATAGGCCTCATCATTAAATAAAGGCACTAAAGTATTCGTAAAGTCATTGATCATCTTATTCAAATTCTCTTCCTCTTGAAGCGGTTTGTCATTAGATACTTTCAGATGTTTGGTGTTATAATTGATCACCAAGCGGACTTTTGCATTGGTTGCCGCACGTACAGACTTAAAGTTTGTAATCAATGTATTATCTGCTGAAGCAGCATCCCAAGTAACTATCAGAAAGTCCAAGGCAGCCTCATCCGCCCAAGCAAGCTGTTGCTGTAACACGCCACTAGTTGTAGACAAATATTCACCCAACAAAGGAGTACCGGCATATATTTTCTTACCGGACTTTAACCAACTGGAAGAGGAAGTTATATTGGTATAATAAGCACCGACTATCGCATCCACAGGTAAATCCGTCTGTGGTATATCATACACATATTTGCTCTTATCAGGAGCCAAATGATCGTCTTTATCACAAGATACAGCTAACAAAGCGATGAATCCGAGCAATATAATAGTTATCTTTTTCATATCCTTCATTTTTTAATTATTCGTCAAATAAGGGTTAGTCTTAGTCGGCAATGCAAACCATAACTTAGTCGACATTGCATCTTGTCCACCATCGAGATTTGCAATACCTTTCGTCAATTCATATTCATTGTTTGTTTTCTCGCTATCGGGATATACCAATCGCTGTGGAATATAAGCATAAGGATTATCCTTTGTGCCCGCATTCACAGCACCATATCCGGTTTCCGGCTGGAAATGCGGCGGAAATTCCAATACTTGGCTACGGCGAATCAGTGTCCACGCATCCAACGATTGATAAAACATAGCTATATATTGCTGCATGATAATCTGACGATAAATAGGATCAGGTTCATCAGAAGTAATAGCAGAAGATACAATGCCGATAAAATCTTTATAATAATCTTCACCTTCTTCTGTGGCTGTGAGATCTGTCAATGTATTCCATTTAATTCCCGGAGTCTGAAGATAATTATTTACTTTTCCACCGTCTACGCCATATTGTGCCATTGAAGCATTCACACCAGCATTGTAATAAGCCTCGGCTGTTTGCGAACCACTTCCCAAACCTTTATGAACCAATTCACTTTTCAACAGGCACACTTCTGCATAATTCATAATTACCTCTGCATAACTTTGCTCCGTAAATTTATCCTGTAATTGAGAGTAATCATCCGCCGTCTTTCCACTATGCGGATTGGGAGACAAGCTGACTCCCGAAGGCAAATTAGAAACTTTCGGTTGTCCCCAATAAGGTGCCCAATGGAAGTTATCAGGCATAGAAGCAGCATTGGCAGGAGTGAAAAACTTCTCCAACCGCGGATCAGCATAGGGAGCCATATACATCAGAATCGATTCGCCGGCAGAGTGAAGCTTATCCAAATTACTTTCACGGTTGATAACCAGATAATCATAAAAATAATTTCTTGTATCTGCGTTATCTCCCCATTGCAAAAGACAATTATCTTCATTACTTGTCATCAAGTTCTGTTCATTTTCCATAAGTTCATCAATCACTTCAGTCGCTTTCGAACGGTCAGCATTACAAATACGAACGGCCAAACGCAAACGTAGTGAATTGGCAAACTTCTTCCATTTCAATAAGTCGCTGGATTTCTGTCCTGAAGGAAAAATAGGGTCTGCTTTATAAACATCTCCATCCATCTTCAACCCGTCGGCACATGCTTTCAAATCATTCAGCATAGCATAATAAATATCCGATTCCTTATCGTAAGGCACTCTCTCGCCGGCATTAAATGCCTGACTTTTAGGAATACCTCCCCAAATAGAAACTGCTTGTGAGAAAAGATAATTTTCCCATATTTTAGCAATAAGTACACGATTGTGATATTGCTCATCATTTTCCATTTGCGTTTGTATAAAGTGAACAGGAAAAATAGCATAGTTATATACATTCTTCCAATATGAATCATTGGTTGAACCTTGATTTCCATACCGTTGTACCTGTCCACCGGTAGCTCCACCATAATAATGGCTATAGTTGGCCAACAACACTTTTTTCATACTTCCGCAAAAAGCATTCAGCGTATAATAAGAACTCGTATTGAACAAATATTCAGGATTAATTTCATTAAGTTCATTGGGATTGGCATTGGCAGATTCAAAGTCATTCGTACACGAAACGAAAGAAATGGCCATTGCAGCAAAACCGGCTAATAATATTTTAATCTGTTTCATAATATTCTATCTTTAGAAGGTTAGTTTAATATCAAATCCGACAGAAGATACGGGCGGCATTCCTCCATATTCTATACCTTGAGCATTTCCTGATGAAGAAGAAGCCTCCGGATCTATGCCTTTAGGAGTATTTTGATGAAGAATAGCCAAATTACGTCCTACCACAGCCAGTCGTAGACCACTAATCGGCAATTTCTTTAGGATAGACTTCGGAAGACTGTAGGCAACAGAGAGTTCACGGAATTTAATATAGGAAGCATCAAATACAGATCTTTCATCATAACTGGCATAGCGGTTATTAGGTTTGACAAACAAGAGGCAAGGCGTTCCGTCTTCAAAATAAGCGTCCGGATATTGATAACCGGAAGTTGCCTTCGCGCTACTCTCACCATAAATCACATTACTCAAATAATATCCTTCACGTCCTTCGGCAGATTCGGCAACAACACCGGCTGTTGTCGCTCTATTCCATGTTCCCGAATAAAGAGTTCCTCCAATACGTGCATCAAACAGGAAACTAACTGTAAAATTCTGGATTCTGAAATTGCTTCCAAAACTTCCCGTCCATTTCGGCTCGGCACAGCCTAAATATTGCGTATTATCCGTTACCAATATTTTACCTGAAGAATCGACTAATTTACGTCCCTGGTCATCACGTTTCCAAGCACGTCCCCGAATGACTCCATAAGGCATGCCTTCTTCCAACATGATACTGACATTACTTGATTTCAATAATTGCACATTAGGATTTCCGTCCACTACCTTAATTACTTTCGACCGATTACGCGCCCAGTTGATATTCGCATTCCATTCAAACAATTTGGTCTTGACCGGAGTAGCAGACAACACAACTTCCCATCCTTGATTACGTACATGACCTGTATTCAAGAATTTAAAACTATAACCGCTAGGCACCGGCAAAGCGACTTTCGTTATCAAGTCATAGGCATCAGAACGATAATAAGTTACATCTACACCCAAACGATTATGGAAAAAGCGGAGATCAGCCCCAAGTTCCAAAGAACGGTTACGTTCCGGCAAAAGTTGATCATTATTTAAAGTTGTACTAATGGTTTGCAAAGGTGAACCATTATAAATGCTACCCAACTTATAGGTTTGATTAATCCGATATGGATCTGTGTCAGAACCGGCATAAGCAAAAGAAGCACGAATCTTACCGAACGACAAGATAGGTGATTTGATCTTAAATGCATCGGTAAAAATAAACGTAGCACCAAAAGAAGGATAAAAATAAGAGCAATTATCCAGTGGTAAAGTAGACGACCAGTCATTGCGGGCCGTTACATCTAAGTAAACATAACTATTGTAACCTAATGACACCGAACCGTAGGCAGAACGGATTATCTTCTTAGATTGCAGTTGAGTGGCACTAGGATACTCATTCGAGTTAGAAATATTCTTAAAATCAGGAACCAATATGCTATTCACGCTTTCCGTTCTTTTCTCCGAGTTGCGTTCATATCGGCTAATACCGGCAATGGCATTGACAGATATTTTATGAAATGTTTTATTATACATCAATAAAGCTTCAAAGTTAGTAGAAGTACTGTTATTGATCCAGTTCTTCATACCACCGTCCACATCACTACGTGCACCCAGATTAAAGAACTCCATTCCTTTCCACCAATAAGCATCCAGTCCGGCTTTACCTACCGCCTTCAAGCCCGGAAGTAATTTTACTTCCAGATTCATCGATCCGCTCACTCTGTCACGCGTGTCAGAGTTCGTATTTTCATAAATATTCCAATACGGATTATAACCACGTTCACCAATCGGAATCATTTCATTTCCATTTTCATCCTTATAATGTTTCAATACATCAATAGAAAGCGAACGGGGAAGAGTAACAAACGCATATATAGGATTCTTATCCGAACCATTCATATATTGACGATTGTCTACCTTTTCATGTGAGTAAGTCATTTTAGAATCTAAAGTCATCCATTTGGTAATCGTATTCATCAACCGGAGATTGAATATATCTTTAAAGCTTTCATTGATACCGTGTACTACACTATTACCCTTACTTCTCGTATACGATACGCGATAATTATTCTTTTTCGAACCACCTTCCACAGCCAATGTATGTGTGTACCGATGGGCGGTTTCGTAGAAATCCTTCACATTGTCCGGATGTGAAGAATGAGTAGTAAGTACACCGTCATGTCCATAGATAACCTGATCCCACAAAGGTGCTCCCCAGCTACGCAATTTAGCTCCTGCAGAAGAATTATAACCACTGAAATCCGGTAAATCTGTTTGCAACCTGTTACCATTAGGTTGAAGCGTCAATTTATGGTCAAGCAAATAAGAGTTCTCTCCCGTTCCCCAACCATTCTGATAATCTAAAAACTGGTTCACTTTTTCAAATTGAAAATTTCCGCTATAAGATACTTTTGTTTTTTCGAATGTGCTCGAACGTTTAGTTGTTACCAATACAACCCCCTGTGCTGCACGCGAACCATAAAGTGCAGCAGCATTCGGTCCCTTCAGGATTTCAATGCTTTCAATATCATCCGGATTGATATCCGCTACCGGATTACCAAGGTCGGTAGAACCTGTACCACCATCAACGGTCACACTTGTATCACCCGGTTCGTTTTCAATAATCATACCATCAATCACGAATACGGGCTGTGAGTTTTCAGTCAGTGAGCTTGTTCCGCGAATGACAATACGCGCACTACCATTGCTCGTTCCCGGAGGAGTAATGGTAACCCCCGCCACCTTACCAGAAAGAGAAGATATCAGATTGCCACTACTATTTTCTGCCAAGGCTTCCGCATTTACACTCTGCCGTGAATAATTAAGACTCTTAGCTTCACGCGTCACTCCGAGAGCGGTAACAACCACTTCATCAAGAGCCTTCGCCGTGCTGGCCAAAGATACATTGATATGAGTCAAACCGGTAATTTTAGCCGTTTTTGTCTCCATTCCGACATACGAAAATTTCAATTCTTGACATCCATTAGGCACATTAAGTGTAAACATACCATTTATATCGGTAATTGTACCTACCGATTTAGCGTTCGTCTTACCATCCGGATCAACAGCTACCACCGTAGCTCCTATGATAGGCATTCCATCCGCAGCATCTGTCACTTTACCCGTTATACGCTTTCCTTGCGCATAACCCGATACACTTATTACTAAAAAGAATAAGAATAGGAAGTAGTTTTTCATAATACTTAATTATTAAATTAAAGAATACAGTATTGATTAATGCATTAAAGATGAACCAAAGATATTTTATGGTGATTAATATTAGATTAATATTCTCTTAATGGCGAGACTTTACAAAAAAAATATTTGTAGAAGATAGATTTTAAGGTTACATTAAGTTTTCATTAATCAAACCATCCTATATTTACAGCAAATCTAATTAAAACCATCGAAAAATAAAAAAATCTGTTTATGTACAAGAGAAAATTCATTCCGTTAGTACTGTTAATGATTTTAATCGTCAATGGATGCAGCAACAAGCAAGAGGTAGTGTTAACTCCGGTTGACTATGTAAATCCCTATATGGGGAATATCAGTCATTTGTTAGTTCCTACTTACCCAACTGTCCATCTTCCCAATAGTATGCTCCGCATCTATCCGGAAAGAGCAGATTACACCTCTGATAAAATAAAAGGCTTACCGGTCATTGTCACCTCGCATCGGGGAAAGTCTGCATTCAGCCTGTCTTTCTATCAGGGAGCAGAGAGCGGATTACAACCGGTATATTACTATTGTTATGATAATGAAGTGATAAAACCCTATTCCTATTCTTCCTATTTTGAAGAAGAAGAGGTTTCCACTAAATTCGCTCCCTCCCACCAAGCAGGAATCTATGAACTAAGTTTCCGGAAAAACGATGCTCCATATTTAATACTTAGTACCACCAATGGTGAGCTTAAAACTACGGAGAATACCATTTCCGGTTATCAGAACATAGATCATCAAACCAAAGTATATGTTTATATGGAGACTTCCGCACTGCCGGAAAAAACGATGACCGTCAGCAAAGAAGAAATAAATCACAGCCACACTGCCATAAAAGGCAAGAACGTGGGTATCGCTCTCTTATATTCAACAGATATAAAAACAATCAAAGTTCGCTACGGCATTTCCTTCATTGATGAAAAGCAAGCAAAAGCCAACCTACAGCGGGAAATAAAAGATTATGATGTAGAAAACCAGATGAACATTGCCAAAAACATCTGGAACCAAACATTAAGTAAAATCAAAGTGGAAGGAATAGACGAAAATGCAAAAGCAATATTCTATACTTCCCTCTACCGGACTTACGAACGGATGATTTGCCTTTCGGAAGACAACCGCTATTACAGTGCTTTCGACAATAGTATCCACAAAGATTCTGTACCATTTTATACCGACGATTGGATTTGGGACACGTATAGAGCAGTCCACCCCTTACGTGTTATCATCGAACCACAAATGGAAGCTGACATGATTCAGTCTTTTATCAGAATGGCACAACAAATGGAACATAACTGGATGCCTACATTTCCTGAAGTTACGGGAGACAGCCGTAGAATGAATTCCAATCACGGTGTAGCCACTGTTATTGATTCATATATAAAAGGAATCCGTAACTTTGATTTATCAGCTGCTTACGAAGCCTGCAAACTTGGTATTACAGAAAAAACGTTAGCCCCGTGGTCAGGCATAAAGGGAGGTGAAATCACAAAATTCTATTGGAAAAACGGATATTTACCGGCATTGGCACCGGGAGAACAAGAAACTGCTGACGAAGTACACCCATTTGAAAAACGCCAACCGGTAGCCGTCACTCTAGGTACGTCTTACGATGAATGGTGTCTGGCACAAATAGCCAAACAACTTGGGTATGAGAAAGACTATAACTACTTTCTACAAGGGAGTAAAAACTATCGGAATATTTTCAATCCTGAAACAAAATTCTTCCATCCCAAAAATGCAAAAGGCGAATTCATAGAACCCTTTGATTATGCCACTGCCGGCGGATTAGGTGCTCGTGAAGCATACGGCGAGAATAACGGTTGGATATACCGATGGGATGTTCCCCATAATATTGCTGATTTAATTGAACTGATGGGAGGGAAAGAAGCATTCAGAAATAATCTTGAAACGATGTATAACACCCCATTGGGCGAAGCCAAATATGTATTTTATGCACAATTACCGGATCATACGGGTAATGTAGGTCAATTTTCAATGGCTAATGAACCCAGTATGCACATTCCTTATCTGTACAACTATATAGGAGAGCCCTGGAGAACTCAAAAAAGAGTAAGGACATTGCTCGATGAATGGTTTAGAAATGACCTGATGGGACTCCCGGGCGACGAAGATGGCGGAGGAATGTCAGCATTTGTAGTCTTCTCCATGCTAGGTTTCTATCCTATTACTCCTGGTTTGCCTATTTATGTCATCGGAACTCCTATGTTCGAAAGAGCAGTTATTGAAACAGGAGCCGGCAAATCATTCGAAGTCATTGCGCACAACTATTCGCCGACAAATAAATATATCCAATCAGCCAAACTAAATGGCAAAGATTGGAACCAATCCTGGTTCGAACATAAAGAACTGATGAATGGCGGCAAACTGGAATTTACAATGGGAAACACTCCCAATAAGAATTGGGCGGCAGACAGTGTACCCCCTTCTTTTGAAATGAATAAATAACAGAATATGAATAAAATATTATTTGTCCTTTTATCGCTTTTGACTTCTCTGCAATCATACTCCCAAGAGCAAAATGAAAAAGAAGTTTCATTTCTCTTGTTGGGAGATATACACTATGATTTATTGGAAGATCACGATATGGAATGGTTATCCACCAAACCGGATGATCTGCGCCAAGTTACCAAAGAATATTCAGTATTCACGAAAAATACATGGCCGGAATTCTCCCGGATAATCAGCGGAAAAGTTCAAAAACACCAGCCGTCAATAAAAGCCGTTCTGCAAATGGGGGACTTGTCAGAAGGATTGGCCGGTTCTCCACAAAAAGCAATACAGATGGCTAACAGTGCCTTTAAAGCTGTCAACAAAATGAATCTGAAAGTACCTTTCATTATGACTAAAGGTAATCATGATATCACAGGGCCAGGGGCTAAAGAAGCTTTTGAAAAAGTATACTTACCCAATATGGCAAGGTTGGCAGGACATCCATCCTTACAGTCAGCCAATTACACTACTACTCTTGAAGATGTATTATTTGTGTGTTATGATCCATGGGATCGGAATCCGGAAGGGCTACAACAATTAGAAAAGTCACTAGCCGGTTCGAAGGCTACTTACAAGTTTGTCATGTTACACGAGCCTGTGATTCCGGTAAACGAAAGATGCTGGCATGTATTCCGACAAGATAATGCCAAGAGGGAACAATTGCTGCAAATCATTGCCAGTCAACAAGCAATCGTGCTCTGTGCACATCTGCATCTATACTCCGTTGTCTGTCGGGACACTCCCTGGGGATCTATCGTTCAGATTCTCGTCAACAGTGTCATCAAAGATAAATATATACTGGTTCCAAAAAATGTAGTTGCAGACTATGGTCCTGAATTTGTAACGGCACACCCACAATGGCAACCTTCTACTCTACAACAGCGTATGGAATGGATTGATAAAGAAACTCCCCATATCCGTTTTTTCAAACAAATGGATTTACCGGGCTACGGCATCCTTTCTATTGACAAAGAAAACAACAAGATGCAATTAGAATATTATGCCGCATTTGGAGAAAAGCCATACGATACAGTCAACATATCCGAATTACTTACTTCTAATTAAAAACATATTAGCCATGAATGTAAAATTTAAAGCTCATTTATTTATTTTCTCCTTATTCTTTTGCTATAATCTATCAGCACAAGAAATCGTCAAAGGAGATTTTAAGAACGAAAATCCACAAAGTTCGTATGTTCCTTCATTTGACATGGATGCTACCAACAAACCGGTGAAGAATGTCATCTTAATGATAGGAGACGGCATGGGACTGGCACATATCTGTTCAGGAATGTATGCCAATCAAGGACAGCTTACTATCACTAATTTAAAAACATGCGGTTTCGTCAGAACGCAATCCGCCAACAAGTTTACAACAGATTCAGCTGCTTCCGGAACCGCTTACTCAACCGGAAAAAAAACTAAAAACGGAGCGCTCGGAATGGATGAAAATAACCAAGTTATTCCCAACTTACCGGAGAAGTTATCCGGCTATGGCTACATTTCAGGAATCGTTACCACTGACAATCTCGACGGAGCTACTCCTGCTGCTTTCTTTGCTCACCAACCGGAACGTGGAATGTCTAAAGAAATATGGGCAGATCTTCCTAACAGTAAGCTGACATTCTTTTCTGCCGGTAGTTATGAACTATTTGAAAAACAAGCACCAAACGTTCAAAAGGGAATCAAAAAAGAGTTTACCATCATAGAAGAACCGAATGACAAAGCCATCAAGAAATCTAAAAAACTGGGATATTTACCCACAAAGAGCAAAACGGCTTCTGTAAACGAAAACCGGGGAGATTTCCTTCCGTCTACCACCCAAATGGCCATTGACTATCTTTCGAGCAGGAGTACTAACGGTTTCTTCTTAATGGTAGAAGGTGCCCGAATAGATAAAAGTGCGCACAGCAATGATTATTCGGCAGTTGTCCGTGAAGTATTGGACTTTGACAAGGCGGTAGAAGCTGCTATCAGATTTGCAGAAAAAGATGGAAATACATTAGTGATTATTTCTGCTGATCATGAAACCGGAGCATTAGCTTTACGTGACGGAAACATAAAAGAAGGCAAAATGAAAGCAATGTTTGTATCTAAAGGACATACACCAATCATGGTTCCACTGTTTGCATACGGTCCACAATCCAAGCTTTTTGGTGGTGTTCAGGAAAACAGCGATGTTAGTAATAAAATTCTCCAATTACTCGCTAAATAAGATATAAAACAGATCTGTCATTCAATCTGAAATAAGAAAGAATTTCTTATTTGCATATAGAAAAAATTCTTTCTTATTTCTTTTCTGCCAGATAGACACCCCTTTATAATACAAGCTGGCCCATCAAAGTAATCCATGTAATTCGCAATGAAGCAATTGCCGTATTTCTTTATTTTGAGAATACCCCTACTTTTTTCTATCTTTAAATAAAGCGATTATGACTACTTTTAGAATAGGATAAAAGATGATCAAAGCCCTCGCACCCCAAATGGTTAAAAGTAGACCTTGCAAGATGGGCATTATTTGAATTTTATATGGATCCTTGAACAATCCTAAAACACATAAACTTATTCCACCTAAAAAAATCACTAAAAAGAATACTGCACATATAAATGGGAAACGGACCGTCATATTCAGTAAAATCGGCTAATCCAAGCCATTTCTTCCATTTTCTCCGCCGTTCTTTCCTCCTTTCTTCCGGTTCCCTTTCTTTCCTCATTCTCTCCCACTCTATCACACGCCGACGGAATTCCTCTTGGGGACGCTGTAAGCTGAGATTGTATCTCCGCATCTTTTCGCTGATGCGTTTCTTTTTTCTTTTTGTCATTCTTGTATTTGTTATTTCTTGTGTGTTTTTACCTATTTATTTCTTTTCTGCCTGATAGACTCCAAAAATAATGCAACCTGCTCCCAATAATGTAATCCACGTGATTTTTTCGTGGAGAATGATAACCGAAGCTACCATAGTCACCAACGGATTGAGATAGATATAATTAGAAGCTCTAACGGTTCCCAACTGTTTCAATACCACATTCCAAAGGACATAACAAACCAAGGATGCCAGGACGGCCAGAAATAAGAGATTGGATAATACAATCGGTTTTAAAAGTACATCGAAATCCGGTTGCAGCGGATGAAGAAGAAAGGTGGGAAGTATGGTCAATACTCCATAAAAGAATATTTTGCGGGTGATGAATACAGTGGGGTAACGCCCTGTCATTTTCTTTATCACCAAACTATAAAATGCCCACGACAGGGCGGCAAGTAAAGTGAGCAAATCCCCTACCGGAGATAATTTGAGTACAAAACTACCGTTGAAGACCACCAGTCCCACCCCGATTAAAGCTAATATGGAACCATAAATCAAACCTTTGGTGGCTTTTTCACTCTTATAAAAGAGAAGGGAGAGAATGGTAGTAAGCAAGGGAGCTGTGCAAATGATGAAAGCGACATTAGATGCTTGCGTAATTCCCAAAGCTGTATTCTCTGTAAAGAAATAGAGTGAGCCACCGAAAAAACCTCCTGCCATCAACCAAAGTTCGTCTTTCCAGTTACTCGTAAACAGACGTTTGGGGGAAATCACCCAAATGCCCAGATAAGCAATAAGAAAACGATAGAAGAATATCTCCTGAGGGGTCAGTCCGTGATTAATCAATACTTTGGTTGATATGAAAGTCAATCCCCAGATAGCAACTACAAGTATCGCAATCAGATGGTAATATCCATGCTTCAATTCCATAATGGTGGTGATGTTTGTTTAATAGAGTGCAAAGATAGCGAGAAGTTATGGAATGTTTGTTTGGAGAAGTAACAAAAAGCCCGTACCTTTGTTTATGTCCAAAGAAAGCTCCTAAAATAAGGTATAAGTTATGGAAAAATATATAGCACCGGACAGGAAACGTATCCCATACGGCATGATGAACTTTGCAGTAATCCGCCGTGACGACTGTTATTATGTGGACAAAACCCGGTTTATACCCATGATAGAAGAGGCGGACTAGTTTTTCTTCTTTATTCGCCCGCGCCGTTTCGGCAAAAGTCTCACTCGCATTACAAGCGCATTATGCAAAAAACAGATAGGCTAACAATATGAAAAAGATCAATAAAACGTTTGCCCAAACGTACGCAAGAAGAGTTAGCGGTGTTGCAAGAACTGATATTGTCGAATCTTACGGATGTGCGTATGATTATCCTGTATGGAAGTTATGCACGGGGAAAATATGTCATCTGGAATAATACACAGACAGACATTTTGCCAAAACAAGAGGAAAGAAGGTATGCTAAAACCTTTATAAATGAATAATTACCCTCATCACAGATAGCTGTAATGAGGGTAATCACGTTAAAAAGAGAGTTTCTACACATCTCCTTAATATCAATTTCTAAAAGAAAAACTATCGCAATTATATACTTTATTTAGTCACCTTGTAAGTTCCACTTCTATACTCCTTTGACTTCATTTCTCCGGGAAGGGTTACGGTGGCGGTAACCCCCTTAGGAATGGTGAATTCCCAAATCCAGGTGTCACCCTCATATTTCCAGGCGCTCTTGATGAGTCCGGAGGCAGAACGGTATTCGGCAGTCACGTGTCCTAACCGCTTGTCTGGAATGGGCTTCATAATGATATGTTTGAAGCCGGGGGTGGCAGGATCGGCTGCGATGCCGGCAACGGTTTCCCAAATCCATTCACATACGCATCCGTAGGCATAATGATTGAAGCTATTCATGCCGCGCGGTCCCATTCCTTTGTCTATCATATAGCTGTTCCACCGTTCCCAGATGGTGGTGGCTCCATTGTCCACAGAATACAGCCAGCTTGGGTTCTTACGTTGAAAAAGGAGTTCATAGGCAATGTCTTCCATGCCATTCTCCGTGAGGGTAGCCATGAGAATGGATGTGCCCAAGAACCCAGTCTGCAAGCAAAGATCGTGCTGTGCGAAGTTTTCACGCAGCCGGTCTATCATCTTCGCTTTGGCTTCGCCTTCCAAAAGCTGGTTCTTTAGGGCAAACAAGGCAGGAGTTTGCATGGTGTTGAGGATGGCGGTTTTGAAAGTGCCGTCCTCGTTGAGGAAGTTCTCTTTGATGTATGCCTTTGCCGAATCGGCCATTTGCTGGTACTTGGCGGCATCGCGACCAGTGGCGGCAGCCATATCCCGCATCATGAAAGCATCTATCACCCAGTAGGAAGCGCTCAAATAGTTCCAATAGCTGACGGCATCAGGAAGCGGACCTTGGGGAGAAAAAGCCAGTCCGCTACAACTTTCCAGTGGTTCGTAGCTCAACCAGTCGGCCCATTGGTAGTTGCCGTTCTCACCGCAGAGAGTCTCGTGGTTATACTTGGTGTCGTTGATGTGATTCATAAACAGGTCCATGGCGTCCCAGCTCTCCTCAATAATTTGCGTGTCACCGAATTGCTTCCATACCGTCCAGGGCACAATGATTCCGGCATCAGCCCAACCCAAACGCATTTTCTCATCACCGTATTGTGCCAAGGGAGCCACTCCGGGGAATCCGCCCAAACTATTCTGGGTGTCGCGCATGTCACGCATCCACTTATGGAAAAACTTCATGGTGTTAGCAAAGAACGTACCGGTTTCTGCAAACACTTGTGTGTCTGCTGTCCAGCCCAGACGCTCGTCGCGTTGCGGACAGTCGGTGGGTATGGACAGGTAGTTGGATAGCTGTCCCCAATAAGTGTTGGAGATGAGCTTGTTCACAAGGTCGTTGCCTGTGGTGATAGTGCCGGCCTCCAGTTCCTTTGCGATGGAAGTAACGGGGATGGACTTCAACGACTTGATGGCAACATTCCCGGTGGCAGTTATGGAGACATAGCGGTAACCGAAGAAGGTGCAGTGAGGATAATAGGCCACATAGTTATCTCCGCCAGCAAAGGTGTAATCCAGACGGATACCGGTGTGGGGGATGCGCAGGTTTTCGCGATGGCAGCTTCCTTCCGGACCGTCCATGCCACGAATCCTGGCACCATTGCCATCATTGAGCAGCTCTGCAGGAAGGCAAGTCAGCACCGTTCCCTCGGCGGCTTTGAATACGAAAGAAGGTACGCCGGCACAATTTTGCCCGAAATCCACCACTAACGTCTCTCCCGGACTTACGGTCATCTCCGTGTCCGATGCGAACTCACGGGCGATAATCACCTTACCGAACTCATTCTCCTTCACTCCTTCTACATTCTTCCAAGCGTATGCTCTGACAGGAGCAAGGGCGAGATCTGTACGCAGATAGACTTCTGCTCCGTCCGAAGGCAGAATGTCGCCAGAAAATTCGGTGTTCTCTTCGGGTATGGAGAGTTTGTCCACACATTCGAAGCCCATAGGTTCGCGTGCATCGTACTCTTCTCCGTCAAAGATGCCGGCATGTTTCACCGGGCCGGCAATTCCGGCTTTCCAGTTTTCGAGGTCGGTACCGTAGCGCTTCTTGGTTCCGTCAGAAAAAGTCAGTTCCAGTACACCACGGAAGGCACATTTCTTGCCTATCATGCCGTCATATCCTCCAGGGGTTATGATTTTGTCAGCCCACCATCCCGGCGTCACCTGTACGGAGAGCATATTCTCGGCGTTTGGCTTGGTACGGATGATGTCTGTAATATCATAGGTGAAAGAACGTTTGGTCTTGGCATAGTGTGTGAAGCCCGGTTTCAGAAATTCCTCGCCTACGGGTTTCCCATTCACATACAACTCATAAACTCCCAGTCCAGCGGTCATCCACTTAGCAGAGACAATTTTCTGTTCGTTTTTCACGATGGACACGAACCAACTCGCGCCATCGGCTGCGCGACCGTTGTTATGTCCTTTCACTACAGGGGCGTTTACTGCGGAAATCCATTGGGAGTCATTCCAGGCTGATGCTTCCAATGCGTCAGTACGTTTTCCGACTTCGGTTGCGTTTATCAGTCCGCTATTCGAGAAAAGCTCTAAGTTTGCAGTCGCAAGATAAGAGAGTGGAAAATTTATCTTAATAATACCAAGCGTGGCAGATAAATTTGTTCCGAGAACTTATTGAAGCAATGTCAGTCTTAATATCTTTGTTGTATGAAGAAGAAGACTGACAGGCAGGGAGAGGAATCCAGAAAAAAGCAAGTCCTTTGAGACTATCCCGCGTTACGGTCTCTCCCCGCCAAGCTGCAAAACTCCGATAGAATATTAAGGCTACGAGCCTATTTAGAGTTTAGAGTAAAAAACAGCTTTTTATCAGTCTTGAAAAAAAGATATGTAAAGATATGAAGAAACTATTTATCGGCATAGATTTTGCCAAAGAGAAATTTGATGCAGCCATCATCGAGGCTTGTGGACTCAAAGAGTTTGGTAATCGGGAATACGGCACGTTCACAAACGACAAAAAGGGCTATCGACAGTTCTTCAAATGGGTCAAAACGAATGCGGACAAGTCCGTGGAGAACGAGTGGTTATTCTGTGGCGAGGACACCGGATCATGTAGTCTGGGACTGAGCAAATGGCTGTATGGCAAAGGCCTTGACATATGGATTGAGAATGCCTATTCCATCAAGCATAGTAGCGGGATCCAACGTGTCAAGAGTGACAAGGCCGACTCATCCATGATCGCAGAGTACGCCTGGAGACATCAAGACAAGGCAGTCCTGTTTGAGCCGCTTAGCGAATCGCTGTCACAACTTCGTGAGGTGTTTCTTTACCGGCATAAATTGGTACAGCAACATATTGCCATGGATGTTAGAAAGCAAGACAAGGAAGCCGCCGAACCCTCGAAGGCTATCAGTTTTATCAAGCGCAAAAGCAAGCATTTAATGTCTGAGATTGATAATGCGATCAAGGAATGCGACCTGA
>OOAN01000815.1_pt1 | contig 20327 bp, 15 predicted proteins | sample 1671301 | NCBI WGS metagenome assembly OOAN01 (sample SAMN06348142, study PRJEB24527) | human gut metagenome | biome: human gut; feature: ankylosing spondylitis patient; material: feces | host: Homo sapiens | place: China | collected 2015-10
TGAACACATCGTCCACGCTGGCCAGCTGGTTTGCCTTGGGCACCAGACACGGCTCTACACCGGCGGCCACGCTGCCGTCCTTGCCAAGCTTCATCCATGCGATCAGCTTGATAACGCAGCCCAGCTTTTCGGCGCTGGCCACATCGGCGGCGGTAATGGCGCGGATGCCCCGGGTGGGGATGTTCTGGGGGTAGATCTGGTGGCCGCACACCATGGAGGACAGGATGGCGATCTTGCGGCAGGCGTCGCGGCCGTCCACGTCATCGCTGGGGTCCTTGGTCTCTGCGTAACCCAGCTCCTGCGCAATTTGCAGCGCATCCTCAAAGCCCAGTCCCTCCCGCACCATCTTGGTGAGCATGAAGTTGGTGGTACCGTTCACGATGCCCTCCACCTCGGTGATGACGTTGGCCGCCAGGCACTGGTGCATGGGGGTGATGATGGGCGTACCGCCGCCCACAGAGGCCTCGAACAGGAAGGCGCAGCCGTGCTCCTTGGCCAGTGCCAGCAACTCTGCGCCGTAGGTGGCCACCATCTCCTTGTTGGAGGTGCACACGCTGCGGCCGCTCTCCAGACACGCCTTGACGTAGGGGTAAGCAAAGCGGGTACCGCCGATGGTCTCCACCACCACCTGGATCTCCGGGTCCTGCAGGATCACGTCGATATTCTTGACCACCAAAGGCTCCACCGGGTTGCCGGTAAAATCCTTCGGGTCCAGAATGTATTTTACCTCCACCGGTTCGCCAGCCCGGCGGGAGACGCTTGCAGCATTGTGGCACAGCACCTCGTATACGCCGCTGCCCACCGTGCCAAAGCCCAGAATTGCAATTTTAGCCATACTCTCTTTCCCTCGTTTCCTGCTTTGTTACAGGTTATACCCGCAGCGCACACCCACGACCATGCGCTGGCGCGAAAGCTTTTCGATCAGTTCCTCCGGGGACATCTGCATGGTATCGGTGCGGATGGTGACCGCCACCAGCGCAGCCCCATTCTCCGGGGTGGACTGGTTGATGGTCACAATACTGGCACCTGCGGCGCTGATGCCGGCCAGAAGGCTTTGCAGCGCGCCGGTCTCGTCCCGCAGGGTGGCCATGACCGTGATGACCTCACGGCCGTTCTCGGAATCAAAAATACAATCCTTATACTTATAAAATGCACTGCGCGAAAGCTCTACGGCGCGGGTCGCAGCCGAAATGCTGCGGGCTTCGCCGCTGGCCAGCAACTCCTTGGCGCGTACCACCTTGAGAAAAACCTCCGGCAGCACCTGCGCATCCACCAGATAAAAACGGCGTTCCAACTTGTTCACCTCTCAAACACAAGTGTTCTTGCAGAAAATATAATAGCATCCGAACCCCTGCAATGCAAGAGCCCGGATGCTATTTTGTCACTTTGTCCAGTTTTGTCTTGTGAAGTGCGCCCTGTCCTTGCCGGATTTTTCAGCAAAGGGGTGAAAAAGTACGATTTTTGTCCTTATTCCGTGTCCAGTGCACTGGTATCGGTGGGGATGACCGGCTGGGTGGGCACAGCATCGTCTGTGTTCTCGGCAGGGGCAGCAGCCTGCGGTGCGGCATGGGAATAGGTGCAGGTATCGGGCAGGTCATCGGCACGGTAGTAGCCCACGGCAGTGCTCGGGCAGCCTGCACCGGCCAGCAATCCGCTCTGGGTGCAGTAACGGCGCTCCACCACGCCTGCGGAGGCGGGGAATGCCTTATAGGGCAGGTCTGCCTGTGCCTGCTCCATCAGTGCCTTCCACGCCATAACACAGGTGCGGGTCTTGGCTTGCTGCTTGGACAGGGTCTTGGTCATATCGTAAGGTGCATCATATCCCCACCACACAGCGGTGACATAGTAGGGTGTGCCGCCCACGAACCACAGATCCTTTTCGTCGCTGGCAGTACCAGTCTTACCAAAGGCCTCCATGCCGTTGGAGTTGGGGTAGCGGCCGCTGGCAGTACCTACGCTGGAGAACAGAACGTTCTTCAGCAGACGGTTCATGACATAAGCGGTATCGGGGGTCAGTGCCTGATAGCTGGTGGCGTTGTTTTCCAGATAGATGTTGCCTTCCCGGTCCAGCACACGGGTGTACAGGTGCGGAGTGGTGTACTCGCCGTCATAGAAGATCTGGAAGGCTGCGGCCAGCGCCATGGGCGTAACGCCCTTGGTCTGGCTGCCCATAACCATCTGCGCCAGACCCACGTCGTTGGTGGGGTCCAGCGTATTCAGTTGCAGAGTGTTGTAGACGAAGTTGAAGATATTGCTTGCGCCCACAAGGTCGCCCACGCGGACTGCGATGGTATTCAGCGAGCGGGCAAGGCCGTTCCACAGCGGGAGATCGCTGCCGTCGCCATAGTTGCCGCCGTAGTTGCGCGGCCAGCTGCGCCATGCGTTGGGGTAAGCGCGGAGCTGCTTGTCGGAGAGTCCCATCAGGCCATTCTTGCGGCAGTAGTCCTCGTCCCGGATGATCATATCCTGCTTCTGATACAGGGGGGAGTTGTTGAGCATGGTGGACCAGTTGACCAGACCGTACTCAATGCCCAGCGCATAGGCACCGATGGGCTTGATGGTAGAACCGGTCTGCCGCTCCACATTATAGGCGCGGTTCAGGGAAAGGCTCTTGGTCTTTTCGCCCAGGCCGCCCGCAATGGCCAGCACGTTGCCGTCATAGTCCAGCGTGACCATAGCAGCCTGCGTGCGCACGTTGCGGTAATAGTAGACGGTGCCATCTTCGCCGGTGCGGGTCTTGGGGGTGCCGTCCTCGTTGAACACCTGCACATCATCGTCCGAAATGGAGGTGACCTCTTCCTCATGCCAGCCCGCCGGGAAGTAGGCATCGTCGGTGTTCAGCATCAGGTTTTCCATCTGGGACTGCAGCTTGGTGTTGACAGTGGCTTCGATGGTAAAGCCGCCGGTGTAGAGCAGCTTCTGTGCCTCGGACTCGCTGATGCCCTCCTTGGTCATGATGTCCTGCACGACCTCATTGAACAGTGCATCGGTGAAGTAGGAGGTGACGGTGCTGGGCTTTTTGCCGCTGTCTTCTTCGGCCAGCACAAGGGGCTGTGCAGCGCCGTTGCGGTAGTCCTCCTCGCTGATCACTCCCTGCTGCCACATATTGTACATGATGAAGTTGCGGCGGTGGATCAGATTTTCGGGGTTCGTATAGGGGTTATAGTTGGTGGGGTTTTTTGTAATAGAGGCAATGGTAGCGCACTCCCACAGGCTCAGCTGGCTGACGTCCTTGTTGAAGTACTCGTTGGCCGCCGTCTGCACACCCTGAATGGTGCCGGTAAAGCTGATGGTGTTCAGGTAAGCCTCCAGAATGGTCTCCTTGGAGTAGCTGCGACTCAGGCAGAGGGCGCGGTAGATCTCGCGCACCTTGCGCAATGCGCCATCAATACCGCTGGCGCTGTTGTCATCGGTCAGGTTCTTGATGAGCTGCTGTTCCAGTGTGGATGCGCCCTGCTTGGAGCTGTAAATGGGCAGCAGATACTCATTGATCATTGCGCCGATGGTGCGCTTGAAGTTGACGCCGGGCTCTGAGTAGAAGTCCTTATCCTCGGTGCAGATGAAGGCATACTGCAAATTGGAGGGAATCTGCTCAAGGTCTGCCCATACGCGGTGGCTGTTGGAGGAGCGCAGGGTGGCATACTCCACCTGTGCGCCGGTATCCGGGTCGGTAGCTACCACCATACTGGACTGGCTCAGCTGAATGTTGTCTAGGTCCAGCAGGTCACCGTCGTTGGCAGTAGCCTGCACCACATAGAACACCATGCCCACGGCCACCACGCTGCCCAGCATGATGCCAAGGCAGAGCACCGTAGCGACAGTGCGGCCAATGAACCGCAGAATGGGATGCTTGCTCTTTTCCTTCGGCGGCTTGGGGCTTTTGGGTGCCTTGGGTGTGCGGGTACGGTTTTCCGCTGCGGAGTGTACCTCGCGGCGGCTCTGGGAAACATTGACCTTACGTCCCACCGGGCGGGCAGGCTGCTCCTCGCCGCCCCGGTGGATCTTTCTCATCTCATTGTTGGAGATAGGGATCGCCTCCTGACATTTCAAGACTGTTGCCGGGCATAGCTGCACCGGGCTTTATCCACATCGTTTGTGACACGAAATTTCAAACTGCAATACCATATTATAGCACGCAAGCCCCAGCCGGGCAAGAACCAATCTTTGCGCGCTGAGCAGATATAAATAGTATAACACACTCTCTTGTGGAAAGTACAGTATCTGCGTGTGAAAATTGTCTGCTATCCGCCAAAACGGGGCATACTTACCGGGGAAGGGAGTGTTTTTTATGCGCAAGCTGTCTGTCTGCCTGTTCTACGGGCTTTGCGTATTCACCATTGTATTCAGTCTGTTCTGGATGGCGCTGCCAAAGCTGCCGCTGTCTCAAAGCCCCGCCGGGTCTGAGACCGACCCCGCCTCTCCCCTGAGCCTTGCCGCGCAGGCAGTGCCCCAGACGGACACCGCCCGCTACTGCCTGCAAGACAGCGGCGGGCGGGTGGCGGTGTACACCTGCCGCGCCGACGGCACCCCGGGCACCCTGATCCGCGTGACCGGCATCTACACCAATCTTCTGCCCGAAAACGACGCCTTACGCATCAAGCGCGGGCTTGTGGTCAACAGCCCCCGGGAACTCGACCTGCTGCTGGAGGATCTGGGGGAATAAGTATAAGAGGCCGCTGCAAACGATGTGCAGCGGCCTCTGTTATAAATATGACTTACGCTTCCATTTCTTCCAGCGGCACAAGGTATTCCTTGCGGCACTGCTCGTACTCCAGCATATAGTCCTTGCTGGGGCTGTGGTGCATGATGTTTTTCAGGGTGTGAGAGTCGTAATCATCGCCGGCCTCCATGCCCACCATGCGCACCGCAATGTTGGAGCAGTGGTCGGAGATACGCTCGGCGTTGTTCAGCACATCCAGGAACACCACGCCGGTGTCGATGGAGCAGATGCCGTCCTTCAGGCGGCGGATGTGCTGGTCGCGCAGGCGCTCCACCATCACATCAATGATCTCCTCCAGCGGCTCCACCTGTGCAGCCTTCTGGGTATCATCGTTTTCAAAGGCCTCGTCCGTCAGAGCCAGAATACGCTCCAATGCGGCGTCCAGCAATTGCAGTTCCTTTTTGGCGCTCTCGCTGAAGCTGGCCTCCTTGTCGTGCAGCTCCTCGGCCTTTTCCATGATGTTCACGGCATAGTCGCCAATGCGCTCGAACTCGGTGACAAAGTTCAGCAACTCGGTCACCGCGTGGCTCTCGTCGTCGCCCAGCTCCTGATCGGTCAGCTTGATCAGATAGTTGGTGATCTCCACCTCCATGCGGTCGATCAGGTTCTCGCGCACCTTAATGGCGCTCACGGTCTCCTCGTCCATCTTCAAAAGCAGCGGCGCGGCCAGACCCACGTTGCGGGCGGCGCGGCGGGACATCTTGATCACCGCATTCTTCGCCTGCTGCAAGGCCACAGCCGGGCTCTTGTACAGACGCTCGTCCAGCACCGGCATGCTCAGCTCCTGTGCTTCCTCCACGCTACTGGGCACCGTGAGCATCGCCAAGCGGCTCAGCACTCCGCTGCAAGGCAGGAACAGCAGCATGGCGCATACGCTGGACAAAGTATGGATGTTTGCAATGGAGCTCTTGTTCATCACATCGCCCCACATGGGGATGCCGATGGTGAACTGCACCGCATAGATCAGCGCCAGCAGGATCACACTGCCGATGACGTTGAAGTACAGGTGGATGAGCGCTGCCCGCTTACCATCCTTGGAGGAGCCGCCGATGGTGAGCAACGGGGTGAACGCCGTACCGATATGTGCACCCAGAATGATGGGAATGGCAGAGCTGAAGGTGACAAGCCCTGTGCTGGACAGTGCCTGCAGAATACCCACCGAAGCGGAGGAGGACTGGATGATCACGGTGACCACCACGCCCACCAGAACGCCCAGAATGGGGTTGGTCATAGTGACAAACAGATTCTGAAAGACGGCGCTCTCCCGCAGGGGAGCAACGCCGGTATCCATCAGGCTCATGCCGGTAAACAGAATGCCGAAGCCCAGCATGATCTGACCGATATTCTTCTTTTTGGCATTGCGCAGGAACACATAAAAAATGCAGCCAATAAACGCCACCACGGGGGCAAAGGTCTTGGGCTGGATCAAGGTCAGCCACAGGCTGTCGCCTGAGATATCCGCCATGCGGATCAACTGACCTGTTACCGTAGTACCAATATTTGCACCCATGATCACGCCTACCGACTGCGTCAGTGTCATGATACCGGAGTTGACCAGACCGACACAAATAACCACCGTACCAGCCGACGACTGGATGACGCCGGTGATCAGTGTGCCGAAGATCACGCCTTTGATGGTAGAGGAGGTAAGCTTTTGCAATACGCCCTGCATCTTGCCGCCTGCCAGCTTTTCCAGACCGGCGCCCATGATGGACATGCCGTACAGGAACAGCGCAACGCCGCCCAGCAGAGAGGTAATGTGTGTGATATCCATAACGATACTCCTAATATGAAACTTCCCTTTTAATCCTTTACAGCACACAGCCGCCGGAACCTTGCACGCGCAACGCCTGCCCTGTTCCGGAAGCCGCTTACTTTTATTATACCATCAAAGGGGGCGTCTCAACAAGGTTTATTTTACAGGAAAGTTACTTTTTTTACACATTCCGCAACATATTTCCGGGCGGCAAACAAAAAGATTTCCGTTATTTTACATACATTTTACATTCAGCTTTCCCAGATGCGATATGCCGCCGCTTACCCGGCCAGCTCTTCCATGGCCTCGCGCACTGTATCGGCCGAAAACAGGAACACACCACTGCCGGTGTATACCTCCACATGATTGCCCACATAACGCAACTCAAAATCCTTCATGGTGTTTCCCTCCTGTGTTTCTGTTTTGTTCCGGGGCTTTCCCGGTGAACACAGTATCGCATAATTCAGATACCATAAAAAGGACTTTCAAACGTTTTTGCGGATTTTTTGCGTAAAAAACAGCGTATGCTCCCCAGTCTGCTCACGCTGTACACGGCCATTTTCCTCGGAGATCAGGTCTTTGGCAGTCCCCGCAGCGCCGCATTTCCGCAGGAAACAGGCGCTGGAGCTGCCGTTTTCCGTCACGACCCCCTCCTGTGAAAATGGGATAGCGGAGCGTCCGCAGACGCTCCGCTATCCCGAAATTAAAAATAAATTTTCCGCTGATAATGGCTAGAGCAAAGCGGAAGCCCTTCCAAATCATCCTGCTGTGCAAAGCATTATTCTGCCGCGTCCGTCACACGGACGGGGTAGCCTGTCCGCACACAGCGCACCGCGTAGCGGGAACCGCCGCCGGAGGTGCAGGTGAACAGGGTCAGATCCCAGTTGTCCGTCTCGGTATCGGTGGTCATCTCCTCGATCTGGGTGGGGCGCAAAGTCTCCACGCTCTCCACCTCATAGCTCCAGCGCAGACCGTCTGCATCCGTAAAATAGACCGAACTGCCGATGGCCAGCCACTTGATGGGGCTGAAGTGCATTGCGTAGTTGTGGCCGCAGATCACAAGATCATCGCCATAGGTGGTGCCGCTGTACCGCCCGGGGGCGATCTTCAGCCCGGCGTAGCTCCACTGCGCCATCACCGGCAGCTCCCGTTCTACCGCCGGGATGGAAAGCACCCCGATGTAGTCCCGCCCTTCCACCTCCACGGTGGTCATCTCCTGCGTCGGGTCCAACACCGGCTGCGGGGCTGCAGTCTCGTTTTCCTGCTGGTGCTCCGTAATGGTCTTTTGCATGGTCTGCTCCAGCTCGCCCAATACTTCCTGCGAAGCCTTTTCTGCCCGGGCGGCATCCCACCGGTTGTAGCCCAGCAACCCGGCGGCGCATAAGATCAGCACAGCACCCAGCACCATGCACAGCCTGCCGATTTTCCGTTTCATTGCATTCCATCCTTTATATATAATAGTATCGTCTGCTTCAGTATACCATTCCCCGCTCCGGTTTACAACCGTTCTTCCGGTCGTTTTTTATCGGGCAGCAGCGCGCAGACCAGCCGCACCATCTGCCCGGTCAGGGGCAGCCACACCAGCGCGCACAGTACGTTGAATAAGGTGTGTGCGTTGGCGATTTGCCGGGCGATCACGGCGCACTCCACCCCTGCGGGCGAGCACAGCCGCACCAGCGCCGCAAAGGGCTGCAAGAGTGCGCAGCACACCGCCGCGCCGCTCAGGTTGAAGATGGCGTGGGCTGCCGCCACCCGCTTGGCGTCTCTTCCCTGCCCGATGGCGGCAAGCACCGCCGTGATGGTGGTGCCGATGTTATCCCCCAGCAAAATGGGAATGGCCGCCGTCAGCCCCAGCAGGCTGTGCACGCCGTCTGCCCCGGGCTGCGCCGCCATGCTTTGCAGCAGCGCCACTGTGGCAGAGCTGCTTTGCACCGTTAAGGTCATGCAGACACCCGCCAGCAGCCCGTGCATGGGACTTTGCCGCACCCGGGCAAGCTCCAGCCGGAGCAGAGGGCTTTGCAGCAGCGGCTCCATGGCGCTGCGCATCACGGTGACGCCTTCGAACAGCAGCCCAAAGCCGAACACTGCCTCGCCCACGCAGCGGCCCCGCCAGCCTTTACAGGCCAGACAGAGCAGCACCCCGCCAAACAGCAGCAGATACCGCCAGCCTTCCACCTGAAACGCCAGCAGCTGTGCCGTGACTGTTGTGCCGATGTTCGCCCCGAACACCACCGGAACCGCCTGCCGCAGCTGCAACAGCCCCGCCGCCAGAAAGGCAATCACCATAACCGTGACCGCTGAGCTGCTTTGCAGCACCGCCGTTACCGCAGCACCAGTCAGCAACCCTGCCACCGGGTTTGCGGTGCACCGCGCCAGCAGGCTGCGCAGACGCCTGCCCGCTCCCTGCTGTACTGCCCTGCACAGGCTGTCCGTTCCATATAAAAACAGCGCCAATCCGCCGAATACCTGTAACAACACTTGGAATCCCTGCTCCATCCGCGCCCTCCGTTTCTGCCTGTCCTTTATTTCTATGCAGCGAGAGCCGGTTTGCGCATTGACAAAACCTACAAGTTTTTTGTGAATTTTTGTTTAATATTTCCCCATTCCCTTGCAATCCGGCAGCAAAAGGAATATGCTTATCAGGCGTTAATACTTAACAACTGTTAAGTATCTAAAAAAATGCAAACGAGGAGGGACTGTCGTGTCCGAGCCAAGCACCCCCAGCTTTCAGGGGATGTGCCACTATATCGGGCAGCTGAGCAAGGCATCCAAGGCCGGGATGCGGGCGGCGCTGGCCGATTGCCCCAAATGCCACTTCAATATGCTGGAAGGCCTGCTGCACGCCATCAACTGTCACGGAAAGGACGGTGCCATTTATGTCTCCGACCTTGCCCGGGAGATTCGTCAGCCGCTGCCGGCGGTCTCGCGCGGGCTGCGGCTCATGGAGCAGGACGGCACCGTGGTGCGGGAACCGGACCCCGCCGACCGCCGCAAAACGCTGGTGCGCATCACCCCCAAGGGGTACGAGCTGTGCCACCAGTGTGAGCAGGCTCTGCGCAACTACTTTGCCAGCGTGCTGGCACGGTTAGAGCCGGAGCAGGTAGCCCAGATGGACGCGCTGCGCGGCGCGCTGATGGATGCCATTCTTGCGGAAAATGCCGCGCGCAACATTAACCCGAAGGGAGAAACGAACCATGACAAAGATCTTTAAGCAGCTGGCCCGGCACTGGGCAGTCTGCCTTGTGGTGTTCGCACTGCTGTTCGTGCAGGCGTACTGCGACCTTGCCCTGCCGGACTACACCAGCAAGATTGTGGACACCGGCATCCAGCAGGGCGGCATTGAAAGCCCCCTGCCCCAGACGGTGCGCCAGAGTACGCTGGACGCGCTGAGCCTGCTGATGAGCGAGGAGGATGCGCAGAAGCTGCAAAACGCCTACCAGTACTACCTGCAGGACGATGGCGTGTTGCAGCTGCGCTCCGACCTGACCGAGGACGAGCGCACCGCACTGGAAGAGGCCGTGACCACCCCGGACATCGTGCTGTATATGGCTGCTACACAGGCCGCCAACACCCCCGCCGGGCAAAGTAATATGGGTATGACCGGCCTTGCCGAGACGCCCTCTGCCGCTGCGGACGCGGACACTGAGACCGTCACCCCTACGGCAGCGAATCTGGACACCGTTTGCAGCCAGTTTGCCGCCATGAGCCAGATGCCCGGCTTTGACCGCAGTATGCTGCAAAAGCAGCTGGACGGTGCCATGAGCCAGCTGGACAGCACCCTGCTGGAAAACCTGAAAAGCCAGTCTTTGCTGCTGGTGCAGCTGGAATACGAGGCGCAGGGCGTTGCGCAGGATGTGCAGATGGGTTACCTCTTCCGGGTGGGCGGCCAGATGCTGGCGCTCACCCTGCTGATGGTGGCCGTGGCTGTGGCCGTGGGCTTCCTTGCCTCCCGGGTATCTGCCGCCATCGGCCGCGACCTGCGCCGGGAGACCTTCTCCAGCGTTATCGGCTTTTCCAATGCGGAGATTGAGAATTTTTCCACCGCCTCTCTCATCACCCGCACCACCAACGATATCCAGCAGGTGCAGTTCGTCTGCGTCATCCTGCTGCGCATGGTGGCCTACGCGCCCATTCTGGGCATTGGCGGCGTGCTGCACGTTGTAGGCAGCAGCAGCGGCCTTTCCTGGATCGTGGTGCTGGACGTGGCACTGCTTTTGTTGCTGCTGCTCTTCCTGATGAGCGTTGCCATGCCCAAATTCAAGGTGATGCAGCAGCTGGTGGACCGGCTGAATCTGGTCAGCCGCGAAATTTTGACCGGCATCATGCCGGTGCGCGCCTTCAGCCGCGAAAAGTTTGAGGAGCAGCGCTTTGACAAGGCCAACCGGGAGCTGATGGGCACCCAGCTGTTCACCAACCGCGCTATGGTGGCTATGATGCCCTTTATGACCCTGATCATGAACGGCACCAGCCTGCTCATCGTCTGGTTCGGCGGCAAGGCCATGGATGCCGGCACTATGCAGGTGGGCGAAATGATTGCCTTTATCACCTACACCATGCAGATCGTCATGTCCTTCCTGATGCTGGCCATGGTGGCCGTCATGCTGCCCCGTGCCGGTGTGGCCGCAGACCGCATCGACGAGGTCATCCGCGCCAAGGCTACCATCCACGACCCGGACGAAGCCGACGCCAAGGCCGCAAAGGAGCACAAGAACTGGCAGGGCGTGGTGGAGTTCCACGACGTGAGCTTCCGCTTCCCCGGTGCCGACAGCGACGCACTGGAGCACATCAGCTTTACCGCAAAGCCCGGCGAGACCACCGCCATCATCGGCTCCACCGGCTGCGGCAAGTCCACCCTGCTCAACCTGATCCCCCGCTTTTACGATGTGACCGGCGGCAAGGTGACCGTGGACGGCATTGACGTGCGCGAGATGCCGCAGGCACAGCTGCACGACCTGCTGGGCTATGTGCCCCAGAAGGGTGTGCTGTTCAGCGGCACTATTGACAGCAACCTGAAATTCGGCGGCGAGGATATCACCGACGCACAGGTGCACAAAGCCGCCGCCATTGCACAGGCCACTGATTTTATCGAGGCAAAGCCCGAGGGCTACCAAAGCCCCATTGCACAGGGCGGCTCCAACGTATCCGGCGGCCAGAAGCAGCGGCTTTCCATTGCCCGGGCAATTGCCAAGGACCCCAAGGTCTATCTGTTTGACGACAGCTTTTCGGCACTGGACTACAAGACCGATGTAACCCTGCGCCGCGCTTTGAAGGCACAGACCGACAACGCCACTGTGATCATTGTGGCACAGCGCATTTCCACCGTGCTGCACGCAAACCAGATCCTTGTACTGGACGAAGGCAGGCTGGTGGGCAAGGGCACCCACGCCCAGCTGATGGTCAGCTGCCCGGAATATCAGGAGATCGCCCGCAGCCAGCTGAGCCAGAAGGAGCTGGCGCTGGATACCCTGAATACAGAAAAGGAGGGTGAGTGATATGCCCAGACCCGGACGTCCCACCACCGAGCGCGCCAAAAACTTTAAAGGCACGCTGCGGCAGCTCATCCGCACCATGAGCCACTACAAGCTGCCCCTTACGGCAGCCATGCTGTTTGCTATTCTGTCCACCATCTTCAACATTGCAGGCCCTAAGGTGCTGGCAAAAGCCACTACCGCCCTTGCCAACGGCTGGATCGCCCGGCTGCGCGGCACCGGCAGCATTGATTTTGTGTATATCGGCCGCATTCTGCTGTTTTTGCTGGGAATGTACCTGCTGAGCAGCGCCTTCAGCTTTATTCAGGGCTGGCTGATGACCGGCCTTTCTCAGAAGGTCTGCTACGACTTCCGCCGCCAGATCAGTGAAAAGATCAACCGCCTGCCGCTGGCGTACTTTGAAAAGCGCACCGTGGGCGAGGTGCTCTCCCGCATCACCAACGATGTGGACACACTGGGCCAGAGCCTGAACCAGAGCATCACCCAGCTGATCACCAGCGTGACCACCATGATCGGTGTGCTGGTGATGATGTTTTCCATCAGCCCCCGCATGACCCTGATTGCCCTGCTGATCTTACCGGTATCGCTGGCGCTGGTGCTGGTGGTGGTCAAGTTCAGCCAGAAGTACTTCAAGGCACAGCAGGCCACGCTGGGCGTGGTCAACGGTCAGGTCGAGGAAGTCTACGCCGGTCACAACGTGGTCAAGGCGTTTAACCGCGAAGCCGTGGTACTGGCAGACTTCAACGCCGCCAACGATAAGCTGTACGAATCCGCATGGAAAAGCCAGTTCCTCTCCGGCCTGATGATGCCCATCATGAACTTTGTGGGCAACTTGGGCTATGTGGCAGTGGCCATCGTGGGCAGCATTTTTGCTGCAAACGGTGTTATCACCATTGGTGATATTCAGGCTTTTATCCAGTATGTCAAAAACTTTACCCAGCCCATCCAGCAGCTTTCGCAGGTGTCCAATATGCTGCAAAGCATGGCTGCTGCTGCCGAGCGCGTGTTCGAGTTTTTGAACGAGCCGGAGGAGGCGCAGTTGGCCGACCCTGCCCGCCGCGCCGACCCCGCCGACATTGACGGACAGGTCACCTTTGACCATGTGCGCTTCGGCTACACCCCGGACAAGACCGTCATCCACGACTTCAGCTGCACGGTGCAGCCCGGCCAGAAGGTAGCCATCGTGGGTCCCACCGGTGCGGGCAAGACCACCATGGTCAAGCTGCTGATGCGCTTTTACGATGTGGACGCCGGTTCTATCACCCTGAACGGCCACAATGTGCGGGACTTTGACCGCAGCGCCTTGCGCGAAGGCTTTGGCATGGTGCTGCAGGACACATGGCTGTTTAAGGGCACCATCATGGAGAACATCCGCTACGGCCGGCTGGACGCCACCGATGAAGAGGTGATTGCTGCCGCAAAGGCTGCCAACGCCGACCACTTTATCCGCACCCTGCCCGGCGGCTACCAGATGGAACTGAACGAGGACGCCTCCAACGTCAGTCAGGGACAAAAGCAGCTGCTCACCATTGCCCGCACCATTCTGGCAGATAACCGCATCCTGATTTTGGACGAGGCCACCAGCAGCGTGGATACCCGCACCGAGCAGCGCATCCAGACCGCCATGGACCGCCTGATGGAGGGTCGTACCAGCTTTGTCATCGCCCACCGCCTTTCCACCATTCGGGATGCCGACCTCATCCTTGTGATGCGGGACGGCGACATTGTGGAGCAGGGCACCCACGACCAGCTGATCGAGGCCGGCGGCTTCTACGCTGACCTGTACAACAGCCAGTTCGAGGATGTGGTGGATTAAAGCACCTGTTATCGCAATATAACTGCAAAAAGAGCACCTGTTGCCTTTTTAGGGCAATAGGTGCTCTTTGTTTTACCCTCTCAGTCATCGCTACGCGATGCCAGCTCCCCCGAGAGGGGGAGCTTTTCAGCAGCTGCCGGTGCCAGCTCTCCTGAAGGGAGAGCTGGCACGAAAGTGTCTGAGAGGGTTTTCGTCTTTTCTTTATGATTCCTCCACCGGTTCCAGCTTCAGGCCGAACAGCTTTTCCGAGAGGGACGGCAGCTGTTGCTGCAACGCGCGGACATAAGCCATTACCACCGGGTCCTCGCGCTTTTGCCCCAGCACAACGCCGAAGCGGTGTCCCCTGCCCCAGTCCAGTACCCGCACAAAACTGAGGTCCGGCCTGCGGTAATAGACCGCCGGGACCATCTTGAGTGCCGGGTCGCCGTAGGCCGCACTGCGGATACCGCCCACCGGCGTAAACTCCACCCCTCGGTCCATTCCCTCCTGCAGCAGGCTTGTTTCGTAGACAGTCTGGTACATCTCCTTGATGGGTAGCCAGCGATATTGCAATGCCTGTTCCAAGGTCAATCTGCCCACCGGCATATCAGCGGGCGGGTGGATGGGGATGCAAAGTTCTGGCATATAGAACAGCGGCACAAAGGTAAGCCCCTGCGCGTAGAACTCTGCACTTTCCAGCTGGAAGGAAAGATCCATCTCCCCTTTTTTCAGGCTGCGCCAGACCTCGCTGCGGTTGGCACACCACCCCAGAATGGAGGTATACTGCAGGCACAAGTCACTTGTCAGGGAAAACAAGTCGTATGCGAACATCCGCATTGCCTCATGGCAGCCTGCAATCACCAGATGCCGTTCCGGCGGTTTTTCCTGCTGTTGCACCGCGCGGGCGTGGCGCAACGCCTGCTGATACAGAGCCACCAGCTGCTTTGCCTTGGGGTAAAAATCCTGTCCCGCCGGGGTCAGCACCACCCGGCGGGGCACATGCTGGAACAACTCAAACTGCAATTGCCCTTCCAGCGTGCGGATCTGCTGCGAAAGTGCCGACTGGGAAAGATACAGTGCCTCTGCCGCCGCAGAAAAGCTGTTCAGTTCCACGATCTTTACAAAGCCTTCCAGTGCGCTCTCGTTCATGCTTTTCTCCCTCCCGCAATACATTAGGTTTTCCTTAATTATAATATTCAAAACTCGAATTGTAAACAGTGCCCTTCTACGCTACAATTGTTAAGGATTCAGCAAAGTGTCTTTTACTTTGCTGCACGATAAGAAGGAACACAAAGAAGAACAAAAAGAAAGAGAGCGTACCTATGAACAAGATTTCCCGTAAGGGCTTTATCAAGATCGCCGCTGCCGCCGCCATGAGCGGTGTGACCGCCGGTGCTCTGGCTGCCTGCAATTCCGCTTCCGGTTCTGCCTCCACTTCCGGTGCTGCCGGTCAGTACATCCCCGGCACCTACGAGGGCACTGCCGAGGGTATTTCCTCCACCGTCAAGGTCACTATGACCTTCTCCGACAGCGCTGTCACCGACGTGGTGGTGGATACCTCCGGCGAGACCGCTTCCTTCGGCGCTGCCGCTGCCGATGAGCTGCGCGAGCAGCTGCTGGCTGCTGGTTCTGCCGAGATCGACGGTGTTTCCGGTTCTACCATCACCTCCGACGCCGTGATGAAGGCTGCCAAGAGCTGCTACGCACAGGCTAAGGGCGAGGCCGTGGTCTCCAGCGTGCAGCTGCCCACCGGCGATGAAAACGACTGGCTGGGCAAAGAGCCTGACATCGACGAGGCCGCCATCACCGAGACTGTGGACACCGACATCCTGATCGTGGGCGCTGGCAACGGTGGTATGTGCGCAGCCGCTTATGCTGCACAGAACGGACTGGACTTCCGCATCATCGAGCAGAATTCTGCCGTTATGGATACCCGCCACTGGTACGGCACCATCGACAGCAGCGAAGCAAAGAAAAAGGGCATCGCTCCTGTTGACCGCGCCGAGCTGCTGAGCGAGATTTCCCGCTCCATGGGCGGTCGCTGCGACCAGCGCGTAGTTAAGACCTGGATCAATGAGTCTGCCGCCATGCACGATTTTGTTTCCGGCATTCTGGAAAGCGAGCCCTACAACTATGTATGCAACCTGACCTCCGGCGATGAAGCCAAATGGCCGGATGATACGCAGGTGAGCCAGAGCAAGCTGATGTTCCCTGTGCAGCAGGTCGACTACAGCAGCGCCGAAAAGCCCCGCAACGTGGTATTTCAGGAGTATATCGAGAGCAAGGGCTACAGCATCGACTTTAACACCGGCCTTGCCAAGCTGGAAAAGGATGCCGACGGCCGCATCACCGGCGTTATCGCCCAGAGCACTGCCGACGACCACTTCATCCGCATCAACGCAGCCAAGGGCGTACTGCTGGCCTGTGGCGGCTATGCAGGCAATCCCTACATGATGGAGCAGCTGGACCCGCTGGGCACCAGCGTGACCACCGCCTGCTCCTATACCCCTGCTGACAAGGGCTATGGTATCCGCGCCGCTATCTGGGCAGGTGCACATCTGGATGCAGAGCCTGCTCCCGTGCTGTTCGACCGCGGTCTGGTGGCACCCGGTGTGGATGCCGGTTATGCGGACAACGGCTCTGCCTTTGGCGGCAAGGCCTTCCCCGGCACTGTGGGTCAGTACAACCCCGGCAGCCAGCCCTTCCTGAAGGTCAACCGCCATGGCGAACGCTTTATGAATGAGAGCCAGGAGTACGACAACGCCTCCCATGCTTCCTTCCAGCAGCCGGGTCATGTTTATGCCATGATCCACGATGCAAACTACTTTGAGGATGTTACCCGCTTCCACACCATCGGCTGCTCTGCCATCACCCGTCTGGTTCCCGGCGGCATGGAAAAGAAGCTGGAACAGTACGCCGAAGAAGGCCTGATCATGAAGGCGGACACCATTGAAGAGCTGGCCGATAAGATGGGCTTTGCCGGTGCCGACAAGGACAACTTTGTAGCCACCGTTGCCCGCTACAACGAGCTGTACGACAAGCAGAACGACGAGGACTTCGGCAAGCCTGCAAGCCGCCTGAGCGCCATCCGCACCGCGCCCTTCTACGGCTGCTGGCTGGGTGCCTCTCTGCTGTGCAGTATGCAGGGTATTTCCATCACTGAAAACTGCCAGGCGAAGGATAGCAACAACGAGCCCATTCCCGGCCTGTACATTACCGGCGATATGTCCGGTAGCTTCTTCCAGAACAACTACCCCTGCGTCATGGGCGGCACCGCTTGTGGCCGCACCCTGACCTTTGCCATCAAATCCGTCAAGCAGATGGCTGGTCTTGAGAACGCCTGATAAAGCGCAGTTCTCCGGCATACTCTAAGCGTTTCTTCTTTTTCATGTGAAGAGGGGCGGTCCCATTTGGGGCTGCCCCTCTTTGTGTTTTTGCCCCGCACGCCCTCTACACAAATGCCCGCGATTGTGCTATGATAAGCGTGGAACCGGGCAGTTCATCCCACCCGGTCAGAGATCGAGGTGTTTGTACAAATGTCTGATATTCTGGATACCTTACGGCAGGAAGGGGTAGACCCCACCCTGCTTGCGGCGGTGCAGGAATACCGCGCCGCTCATCCGCTCAGCGAGGCGCTGCGCCCGCGCATCCCCGCCCCTGCCTTTACCTACTACGGCAAAGAGGTGTGGGAGCAGGCGCTGGCGGCCATCCTCTGCGGCGAAAACCTGCTGCTGGCCGGCGGAAAGGCCACCGGCAAAAACGTGCTGGCCGAAAACCTTGCCGCCGCCTTTGGCCGCCCCGCATGGGACATCTCTTTTCATGTAAACATGGATGCCGCCTCCCTCATCGGCATGGATACCTTTGCGGGCGGGCAGGTAGTGTTCCGTCCCGGGCCGGTGTACCGCTGCGCACAGTGCGGCGGCTTCGGCGTGCTGGACGAGATCAACATGGCCAAAAACGAGGCGCTGGCGGTGCTGCACGCGGTGCTGGACTTCCGCCGCGCCATCGATGTGCCCGGGTACGACCGCATCCCGCTGGCCGAGGAGACCCGCTTTATCGCCACCATGAACTACGGCTACGCGGGTACCCGGGAGCTGAACGAGGCGCTTACCTCCCGCTTTGCAGTGGTGCAGATGCCTACCATCACGCAGGATAATCTGGAAAAGCTGCTGCGGGCGCAGTTCCCGGATCTTACCGCAAAATATGTGCACCAGTTTGCACTGCTGTTTCTGGACCTGCAGAAAAAATGCGACAGTGCAGAAATTTCTACCAAAGCGCTGGATCTGCGCGGTATGCTGGACGCGCTGCGGCTGATCCGCAGGGGCATCCCCGCCGGGGCGGCGCTGGATATGGGCCTCACCAACAAGGCCTTTGACTCCTACGAGCAGGGACTGATCCGGGACGTGATCGCCGCGCGCATCCCGGCCAAGCTGGATGCCGGAAAGTTGTTTGCCTGATGGACGCCCAGAGCTACACCGCGCAGGAGCGGCGCGCGGCCAATCAGGTCTGGGCCGCTGCTGGTGCTTACGGCTTCGAGCCGCTGTTTCTGGCCCGCAACACAGACGGCACCATTGATTTTTACATGAACTGCATCGTGGGACTGGTGCACAAATACTACGGTGACGCGCTGATCCGGGACATTTTTTCCGCATGGGAGGGCGACACGCGCCAGCCCATGCTGGACGATATGGCGTGGCTGTACTTAGAAAACGCCGCCTACCGGCTGGAGCTGCCCCGCCGCCCGGTGCTGGAAGCGCTGCGGTTTGCCCACGCGGACTACTTTTTTGCCATCCAGTACAAGCTTTCGCGGCAGGAGTGGATGGCGAAAAACCAGCTGGTGTACACCATGCAGGCTGCACGCTGGCGCAAGGTGCTGGGACGCACCGCTCCGGTCATGACCCCTTACGAGAGCAGCCTTGCCGCCGCGCTGGAGCCGGAAAATGTACCAGAACCGGCACAGCTCAAAAACGACCTGCTGGCGTTGTTTGCAAAGTTCGCCCTGTTTGACGGCAAGGTGCGCCAAAAGCCCGCGCTGCACCTGCGGCTACAGGGCTTTTGGGCAAAGCTGGCTACCAAAGCCATGCCCACCCAGATGATCAAGACAGACCGGGTGACGGTGGAGCATTCCGGTGCGGTGGATGCCACAGGCAGCGGGCTGGCGGTGGACAAGCGCCGGGCAAACATTACCCTGAGGCAGCGCGCCGCGCAGGATCGCGCCTACATTGAAAGCTGCTTTGGGCGCTGTTTCTACCCGCCGGAGCAGCTGCGCAAGGCCGAGCAGGAGTTGTGCACCGGGGTGCATCTGGGCTGTCATCTGTGGTTCAGCGCCGGTGTACCCAGCCCGGCGCAGGCACCCACCCCGGAGGCGCGGCAGCTGGCACAGCAGGCCGAATTGCAGGCCGAACGCAACCGCGCCTACTATGCCAAAAATCAGGAGCTGCACCGCAGCGTGGTGCTGCGCCTTACCGAGCAGATCCGCAACTGCATTCTGGTGCATCAGCAGCCCGACCAGCGGATAGCGCGCAGCGGTGATCTGTGCGCCGGGCGGGTGTGGCGTGCCCCTTACCTGAACGATGACCGGGTGTTTTTGTGCCCGGAGGAGGAGAACTGCCCCGCCTTTACAGTGGATCTGCTGCTGGACGCCTCTGCCTCCCGCCTGCACTGTCAGGAAGTGATCGCGGCGCAGGGTGTTATTCTGGCCGAAAGTCTGGCCAACTGCGGCATTCCGGTGCGGGTAAGCGCCTTCAGCAGTCTGCGGGGCTATACGGTACTACGGGTGCTGAAAGGCTTTGCGGACAAAAACCGGCAGAATATCTTCCGCTACTTCGCCTCGGGCTGGAACCGGGACGGTCTGGCGCTGCGGGCGGCGGGCGACCTGATCCGGTACGCCCCCGGCCCCGCCCCGCGCCACCTGATGATCCTGCTGACCGATGCCAGCCCCAACGACAGCCGCCGCATCCCGCCCACGGCGCAGAACCCGCTGGGCTGCGCCTACGAGGACGCCGCCGGTGTAGCCGACACCGCCGCGCAGGTGCGCACCTTACAGCGGCAGGGCGTGCGGGTGTCTGCCGTTTTTATGGGCGAGGACAGCAGCGCCGGTGCCGCCGCGCAGATCTACGGCAAAAATATGGCACGCATCCGCGGCATGGATCAGCTTGCCCGCGCTGCCGGACGGCTGATCCAGAACGAGATCCGGGAACTTGGCGATTGAAGTAAAATAAAACGACCCCTGTGGGAGCAGTTCCGGCCTTAGCCGGCATCTCCCGCAGGGGTCATTTTTTACAACCGCACATCTCAGTGCACAACCATACTTTGAACTTTTGTTTGCAATGCGCTGTAGATTTTTGCAAAAATTTGTTGTTTTGAAAAACTTACAGTTGTTTTTCATCCAAAAGTATGCTATACTACGTTCAGAGAAGTTTTATGCAGCCTGACGGCCCGATCACCCGGCTGGCGCTTTTACAACGTTTCGCTGTTTGCTTTTATCGCAAGGCAAGAAATTAGTGCAACAGTCAAACAGCATATTTGCGATATGCAATTCAACGTTGTTGCTGTTGCATTAAAAAG